>CDYU01008012.1_pt1 | contig 18834 bp, 19 predicted proteins | sample 480701 | NCBI WGS metagenome assembly CDYU01 (sample SAMEA3182105, study PRJEB8094) | gut metagenome | biome: human; feature: gut; material: Stool; isolation source: human stools | place: Canada | collected 2013-02-26 | reverse complement strand
GTGGGTAGACGGCCAGCAGGTGCAGGCAGACCGGTACGAAAACTCGATCGAGGAAATGAAACGGAAAGGACTGTACAAATAGTCCGTCTCCGCCACCCCGACGGATCCGGACTTACCCGTGCATCCGGACAGACCGCGGACGCCCCGGCAAGATTCCGCGCTGTCCCGCGCCGGCGGCAGACTCCGTCCCGGGCAGTTCTCCGGTGCATCGAAGTCCCTCTGTCTTTCAGGTCATAATCCCGTCGACCGACAAGTCGAGGCCGTGATACGAGTCGCCCCGATCGATACGAAGCCGTCCCGGCTCCATCCCGCTGCGTACCATAAACGATCCGGCAACGATACGCCTCGTAACGCCTACGGAGCAGTTTTCGACTCGTCCTCTTAAAGCGACTTCTTTTCCCGGAGAAACGTTCCGGCTTTCGGAGCCGACTGCGGGCTCCGAAAGCCGGAATGCGCATGCGCACAATCGTCTTTCACAACATCTTGCCATAACCGATCATGTTTTTTGAAAACAGAAGCATTCTGTTCTTCTCCGCACAGGCGTTCGGCTATCAGAACGAAATCCGCGCGGAGATGGAGCGCATGGGAGCCCGCGTGGACTATTTCGACGAGCGCCCGGCCAACTCGTTCGCGGTCAAAGCCGCAATCCGGATCAACCGGAATCTGCTGGCCCGCTACATCGACCGCTACCATGCCCGGATCATCGAGCGCACAAAAAACCGGAAATACGACTACGTCTTTTTCATCAAGGGCGAGTCCATTTCCGTCGAGAATCTCGATAAAATCAAGGAGCTGCATCCCGAGGCGAAGCTGATTATCTACCACTGGGACTCGATTGCCAACAACCGCAACGCGCTGCGCATCCTGCCCGTGTTCGACCGGGTCTTCTCGTTCGACAAGCCCGACTGCGAGAAGCTCGGCATCCGCTTCCTGCCGCTGTTCTACCTGAGAGACTACGAGGAAATCGGCCGGCAGAAGCCTGACTACCGCTACGATCTGATGTTCGTCGGCACGGTTCACAGCGACCGGTACGGGCTGCTGCGCCGCGTGACCGGACAGATCGAGCGGGCCGGCGGACGCTGCTTCGCCTACATGTTTTTCCAGAGCCGGATTCTGTACTGGAAAATGAAGTTGCAGAACAAGAGCCTGCGCGGCACCTCGGCCCGGGATTTCCGCTTCGCCCCGCTACCGAAAGCCGGCTTGCTCGACCTCTACCGCGAATCGCGGGCGGTAATCGATATCCAGCATCCCCGGCAAACGGGCCTCACGATGCGGTGCATCGAAACGATGGGCGCCAAAAGAAAACTCATAACCACGAACGGACATATCGCCGAATACGACTTCTACGACCCGAACAATATTCTGATCGTGGACCGGCAGAATCCCGTCGTGCCGCCCGGCTTCACGGCCTCTCCCTACCGAGACATACCTGCCGAGGTATACGACCGTTATCGGATCGACCGCTGGCTCGAAACGATCCTCGAAGCGTAGCTCCGGTCGGATCCGGCATTTCGACGAAAGACGAATTCTCCGCACGCGAGGGGCTGTCTGCGCTTGCAGACAGCCCCTCGCGTCTTTCCGACACAACCTTCCATAGGGCAAACAAGGCCTACGACAACCCGTTCCGCCATATCGCAACCTCACGGAATACCTTCCTCCGTTCTGAGAAAGGTCGCTTTTCATCCGGACCCTTGTACAAATGGTGTTACAGGTAAAACGGAATAAGCAGGGACAGGGAACCTATTACCTGAATTGATGATACGATATCTGTAATCCCCAAACATTCAATAACGACTGGAGAAACTATCCGGATGCATATCATATTTGGTCTCTGTTAAAATCTACTCGAACTATTTCCTGACCACGACACAAATATTCGACCTGAGGTTCGATGTCGTTGGCATAGACAACGAACTGTTCCGTCGATGCGAAAAACCTGCCAGTGTTGAAGCCGGGTATGAAGCAGTCATGAAAAAAACGAAAAGAGTGCCTTTCGCTCAATATGTCCGACAGAATTATCTACCTGAATATATAATAAGGCAATCCCCAGTCTACGATACGAAGGCCGGGGATTGTTTTATATTTTCAGTTTGTTATGTCGGGTTGTTTTTAGACTTTTTATTTGAACTATTCAGAAATTTTGAATAGTTCAAACCGAATCTTCAATGGTAAATAATCTATTCGCATTAGAACGGCACCTCGACATGGCGCATATTGTCGAGAAGTGTTTCGCGGATGCCGGATTCGGGATAGATGATGTTGCGGCCGCCAATAACGGTGAAAAGGATCTACCGACTGTCCCGTAGGTTCTGCAATGTACGGGGTGAGATATGTAAGTATTTACATACTTCTTCCCCGGAGAGATACCGTTCTTTCATGACCGAGGGACGGTAGTTGTCGATGGCTTTCCGCAAAGCCTTCTCCGTTTCACTGATCTGCGAAAAGGCCTTCTTGACCTCTTCGCTTTCGCTGTTCAAAAAATCCCAAGACATGACCTACTTTCTTTTAATAGTTTTACTTTCGAGGTATTCTGCCACGTCGCTCTCCCGGTAGAAGAATTTACCGCCCACCGAAGTATAAGGCAGTAGCTTTTTATTGCGGTAAGTTTGAAGTGTACGTTTGGTGACGTTCAGCAACAGGCACACGTCCTGGCCGTCCAATCATCCCTCCGATACCTGCGGGTCGAATTTCTGCCGGACCTCTCCGGCGAGGGTCGATAATTCTTCCAGTCGGGCGAGGAGCTTTATCCATGTACGCTCCCCGACGCAAACGATTTTATCCATACTTTTTCGGTATTAAATTTTACATGGTAACCGGTTCCCATTAGGGTTATCTTCCCTGCGGAAACCGGTTACGGTTGATTGCTCTTATTCTTTTTTTGTTTCGCTCAACGAGCCTTCCTCATCGGTCTCGGGTACGGTGCGCTCGGTTTTTCATCGGTTCTTTGCAGTTTATGGCTGCTCGAAAGCAGCCTGATCATGGTTTTGCCCGCAATATATAACCGTTTCAGGCAGGTTATACCATTCCTTACCTGCTTGTCGTTAAGAGTCTTGGATAGTCTGGGAAAGTCCGGGGCGGCGGATGAACATACAGCCATCGTCGGGCTAAATTCATGGTCATTCGCATGTAGGTCTGATTATCTACAAGTCCATTTCTTTCCCGGTTCGAAGTTTTTCCTTTTCTGAAAAATGCGACGCCGGAGCGTTTCGAGTTTCGGTTTAACCCGTTAAACCGAAATGTTTTGGTTAAACGAAAACCTAACTTGCTATTATCTTGTGATAACCCAATATATTGATTTGTAGACCTATACACTTACACCAAAGAAGCAGTGTAGCTCGCTGAAAGGTGTACTTTCCCCGGTATTCGCAGATACTGCCAAGGTCGCGAAACAGGCCGCTTCAGGGCCAGTTGACAGCAGGAATACACATTTGCAGCTTTCCTATCGTGGACAAATCTATTCGTATAGCTTTCCTCTAGTGTAGGTGACTTGTTCTGAAATAGCTTTACAAAAAAAGAATGTTTAACTCAAAAAAAGTAAAGTTATGGTAGATCGTACCATTTATTCACTGGAGTTTCGCCGTATGGTAGCCAAAGCGTATTTCACCTCGTCTAAATCGTTATCAGAGATAGGTAAAGAGTTTAACGTCAAAATGACGACAGTACATACAATGGGTTCTCCGTTATGGGCCGGAATTTGGTCACTCCCATACTATTCGGCAGGATTTTCATACCTTTCAAGCTGTCTCCAATACAGCCAGCATGAAAAAAGAACATCTGACCGCCGAAGAGATGGCGCGTCGTATCGAGGAGTTAGAGCAGCAACTCAAACAAGAACAGATGCGCAGTATCGTTCTTGATCAGATGATTGATCTTGCCGAAGGCGAGTTAAAAATCTCGATAAGAAAAAAATCTGGAGCCAAACAGTCCAAATAGTCAAGGAACGTCATCCGGAGTATGGGATAGATGCTCTTTGCGGATTGTTTGGCAACACCCGTCAAGCATACTACGAGAAACTGAAATACATAAGTAAAAAGGTTTTGACATCAGAAATCATTCTCTCTCTTGTCAAAGATACCCGCATTGACTTCCCCCGTATGGGAGCCAATAAGATGTTGTTTCATTTACGTCCTAAATTATATAGTATGGGTTTGGATATCGGCAGAGATGCTTTCGTCCCGTTACTTGCCGAAAACCATTTGTTGGTTACGCGGCGCCGAAGTAAACGTAAAACCACTTTCTCCCAACATAGATTTTATAAGTACCCCAATATGATACGGGATTACATACCCACTGCGCCGAATCAGCTATGGGTCAGTGATATTACTTATATAGAAGTCGGTTATGGTTTCATATATCTATCCCTGATCACCGATGCCTACTCCCGCAAGATAGTGGGTTGGAACCTCGCGCGTGATCTTTCGACGGACAATGCACTCCAAGCACTGAAACAGGTTTTGAGTACATTGCCTGAAAATACCAGTCTGATCCATCATTCGGATAGGGGTATTCAATATTGTTCGACAGCGTATATCAAAGAACTTGAAAAACACCATATTCTGATCAGTATGACAGAAAATGGCGATCCATTGGAAAATGCTATTGCCGAAAGGATAAATGGTATCCTTAAGAACGAATGGATCGACATGGCTCATTTGCAGAGCTGGGACAAATCGATGAAGTACGTAGAGAAAGTGATCGGACTTTATAATAATGAGCGTCCGCATCAAAGTCTCAACTATCTAACTCCAGAGATCGTACATCGGACCGGCATAGTAACACAACGCAAATGGAAAAACTATTATCCCCCAAAAGATGCGGTTACAATGGCGTCTGATTTATCGTTCGAGCCGCAATGTCAAGCTATACCCGTTCAAATGCAAGAAAATGTAAAGCAGATGTAGGGCAATAGGATTTTTCAGTGTAAAGCTCATTCAGTATTAATAATCCGCACCGTTGTAAAGCTATATCAGTGTGATATTGATAATCTAAAAAGTAAAGCTATATTAGGGGAATCTGTAAGACTTGTAAAGTCCATTCAGGGCAACCGCGCAGATCTGTAAAGTTTTTTTAGGATAAGTCAAGGGCTACAATCGTAGATACCTATACGATTGTAGTCCTATAAAATGATATTTGGATATTTGTGAACGGTTTACGTACGTGTGTACCGGACTCCTTGGCTCTTATATGAAAAATACAAATCCGGGCTATTTTACACCCGGATTTGTTATGTCAATGAATTTTATCTACATATTATTTTCCAATCGCTGCTCGTGCAGCCATCTGTCGAGCAAATCGGCCAGTTCGTCATTATTCAGATCCTGCATCAGGAAATGGGTATTGCCACGGATACCGATTTCGGGTAATTCCACCAATGTCGCATTGCCTCCGTGCCGGTTGATCGTTTCCACGAATTTTCGGGCCATTTGGAGCCGCACGCGCCAGTTTTCGTCACCGAGATTTTCAGAGGGCGTTTCGGGAATATAGTCCCCGAAATAGAGGATGATAGGAATTTCCGTGAGCCGTTTGAATTGTTCCATCGGAACGGGTGTTCCCGCTACGCCTCCCGTCAGCCCGTCGATACGTTCCGGCACTTCGCCTTCGGGGAACACGAATCCGCCCGGTTCATAGGACACGACTGCTTTGACTTCCGGGTTCTGCATGGCGGATATCCAGCCGGGAAAACCGCCTGCCGAGTGGGTGACGAGAATATGGTCGCCGATACGTTCAGCCAATACGCCGAGGGCAGGTACATCCTGTTTGTGGTCGCTCAGATCGGGCGTCATTTCACGGAAGAATTGCGAGAGCGATGCGGAGTCTTTCGGGAACTGCACGCCCTCGTTGTAGTTCGGCCAAATACCGATGCGCCATATATCGAACCAGAACATTTCGTCGGCTACGGGCTTGACCGTAGTCATTGCAGACGTACGGCCGGCACGTCCCCTGCCCGGAAGATCCACCACATAGCAGCTCCAGCCACGACGTAGCATCAGTGTGGAGAATCCGTCCCTGCCGTCTGGTGTCATCTGCCAGCAAACACCTGAGCCGCCATAACCATGTACATAGACCAGCGGAAGAGGCTTGCTGTCGGCAGGAATCTGAAAGTCCACGAAAGCATGGTCGGCACGATAGCTTTGTCCGGTTTCTTCCTGCTCCGCCCAGCCGACGAATTTACTATTGTCGTATACTCCCGGTCGCTGTATGGTTGTGCCTCCTACCGAGAAGTGACCTTGTTTGACTATTGCAACAGGTTCTTGCGCTCCGGCTATTGCTGTAACTGACAGCAACAATACCGATAAAATTATTTTCTTCATTTCTTTTCCGTTATTTGATTCAACACTTTGCGAAGCGGTTCCGCATAGGTTTTGCCGAGGTTCATCTCCACGATATTAAGCAATGCCGAAAGCTGACTGGGAGTAATACCCAAATGCAGACAAATCGACATGTGACCGCAAGCCATCGGTTCCACGCCGCCCACTCCTGCAAGGATAGACACCGTAGCGAGTTCACGTTCTCGGTAGGTCAGCAGGTCGCGCCCGAAAAGGTCGGCAAACAAATGTTCTTTCAGAAAACGCTCGATAGTAGGGGCGAATACGGCATATCCGGCTTTCGGGGTATCGGCCGGCGTACCCGATATTTCAGCGAGCACGTCGCGTCCCCGCTCGTAGCGGCTTCTATTGTCCTTGATTGCAGATGCTTTCCGACCGACCGGGTCGTTTATTCCGTCTGCCTTCCGTTCGTCCACTACCTGCATGAAAGTCTGAATCGCCCGCAGACTGCGCGGGAATCCGCAATAGGCATAGGCATGAATCAGCACTTCGTTTATCTCATTGATGGTCATACCGGCTTCCAATGCCTGTGCAAAAGCCGGTTTCAAATGTTCCAAGTCGCCTTTACCCGTATAGGATGCCACTGCAACGATAGCCTGCTCGCGGGCAGTCAGCACCTCGTTCGCTTCGGCATAACGGCTTTCCGCCTCAGTCGTGGCTTTACGGTACTCTTCATCACTTACCGGTTCAAGCCATACCGCCGCGTTGGCTTGAGGATTGGCGGTAACGGCTATATGGGCGAACCAACTGTCCGGTGCGGCCCCGTGCCAATGCACAACATCCGGCGCTATTTCCACGATGTCGCCCGGAAACAACCGGCGGGCAGGCTCTCCTTTTTCCTGATAGTAACCGATGCCTGCGGTTGCTATCAACAACTGGCCGGCTTTGTGCGAGTGCCAACTGTTGCGGCAACCAGGTTCGAAGGTTACATTTGCCATCGGGACGTTCAACTCTTTCTTTTCAGTCAAAGGCGCAAGCCATATTTCGCCGGTAAAGTTCGGATCGGGAGATATTTTCTCGCCCAACGGATGATAAGGTTGTCGGAATGCTTCTGCGGTTTGAGCATGTATGCCGGAAACCGACAATATGGATGACATAGCCGCAAAAAATAAATTCTTGATTTTCATATTTGTTTCCCGTTTGACTATTCACCTAAAGTTCTCGTAAAGGCAAGCGTAGAGAGCTGCCATCGGCCGTTTTCCATTACATATACCTCCGTAACAATAAAAGGGAAGCGCACGGCATTGCCGCCGACTACCGAGTTCAGATGAATACGGCTGTAAAGGGTTGCCGTTCCGGCCGCGAACTTCACCTGCACGTCGTGTATCTCGGCTTTCCTGTACCAGATGCCGCCCGTACGGATGGTATTCAACTCCTCTTGTTTGCCCCAATAGCCGCCCATGTGGACGAATTGCGAGTTCTCGTGAAACAGTTCCGCCAGCTTCTCTACGTTTTTCTCTGCCATCCAATCCCATTTGCTGTGAGACAAATCGACTATCGCCTGTTCTTCGGCTGTAAATATTCTTTGATTCTCTTGCGCTTTTGCTCCGACCGTTAAGGTCAGAAACATAAATACCATAATGGCTATTGATTTCATATCTTTCCGATGTTAAGTTCCTACTACTCGCAAAAGTAGCGGGAAGCCCGAAACCGGTCGATACAAAAAAATCGGTAAAAACTGCGATTTTTACCGATTATACGAGAATTGGGGAAAGGTTATTCCCTGTAATCCGTGGGTTTCATACCCAGATGCTGCTGTACGTAGCGGCTGAAATAGGCGGGCGACGAGAAGCCGAACATATCGGAAATCTGTACGAACGAAAGCGACTTGTTACGAAGCTGACGTGAAATATCGAGTATCGTATAACGGTTGATCCAGTAGTTGGCGGCATACCCGCTTACCTTTTTCGACACTTCCGACAAATATTTGGAGGTGACGCACAGGCGGTCGGCGTAATAGGTCACTTCCCTGTACTCGCGGTACGTCCCTTCTTCCAGCATTTTGAGGAAACGGCTCATAATGGAAGCGTTTTGCGTGGAGATGTCGCTCTCGCCATAGAGGCGGGCATGGAAATCGAAAAAATCGAGGATGGCCGTCTGCATGGCGTTGATCAGCACCTCGCGGTAGAACCGGTGCTCCGTGTCTTTGATGCGTAGCTCCAGCAAGTCGAAATCGCGGCGACACACGATCTGTTGCTCGGGAGTAAGGTGCATGACAGGGTTAAGAAAGAGCGCCAACGAACCTTTTATCCCGTAATTGCTCTGCGGCGTACACAGATTTATGAATCCGGGAGTCGCATAGATTATCTTGCACCGGAAGTCGTCCGACGGTTCTATCTTCTCCAGCATTTTCCGCTTGCGGACGATGGACACGTCTCCGGCATGCAGTTCGAAATCACGCCCGTTGAAACGATAGCGGCACGTTCCTCCCAGGCAGAGCAAATGAGCCAAATACTCCTCTTCGCAATCCGTCCTTACGACGCCGAGCCTGTCCACGACGATTATATCTTTCTGATATTCCATGTCCTATCCATTTAACTCCCCAAATACAAAAATAAGAATAAATACAAAATGAACTCGGGCCACGGCAGCAAGTTTTAACACTATCCGAAGGACTATCGTATGACATCGATCGTCCTCAGCCAGCTTTCCACTCCGTCTGTATTTTTCCCGATTGTACCGAATCCTTTCAAATGTTCGGCGGCAGGGGTCAGCTCGACGATGCGCGCCAGCGTTTCGTCGCGGTAGGTGGCAGCATAGGTGCAGAACGGCACGACGGTTTTCCCGTTGAAGTCATAGCTTTCCGCGAACGTATGGATAATCATCGGGGCCGTCCACCACCAGACAGGACAGCCGATAAATACCGTATCGTACTCCTCCCAATTCTCGACTTTGTTTTTAATAGCGGGGCGGGCGTCGGCCTCCTTTTCGGTTTTCGCTACCTCGGTGCAAGGGGTATATTCGGCGGGATACGGCTTTTCGGGTTCGATGCGGAACAGCGTACCGCCGGTAAACGAAGCGATATGTTCGGCAACGTGCTGCGTATTGCCGCCCCAGCTGAAATAGGCGACAAGGATTTTCTTTGCTCCCGAGCGGGCATTCGAGGTCGTATTTTGTGCATAAGTTCCCGTCCAGCACATCAGAACGGCAAACAGGGTCATCAGTTTCGTTTTCATATCCGTTCCGGTAATCGAAGGTTCTTATCGAAAAATTCCGTCAGTTTGTCCACTGCCTTATTCACATATTCCGGTACATAGTAGGTCTTGATATGCGTCGCACCGGGGATAAGGAACAGTTCTTTGTTCTGCGTTCCGGTCGCCTTGCTGTAACATTGCTCGGTCATGTAAAACGTATCGGCATTGCTTCCGGCAATCATCAGCAGCGGTTGGTCGATCAGATACATTCCCTCGCTGGCATCGAACGCCATCAGGTCGATCAGGCTGCTTTTGGTGTAGCGGAACGTGGAGTTGGGATGGGCGTGGCTTTGCAGGTAATATTCATAACCGTCGCGGTAGAGGTCGAAAGGCCATGCGGCCGCCTGTTCCGGCGTTACGCCGCTCATATCGCCGACGTATTCGATTTCGCCGCCTTCGGCTTCCTTCTGGCGGGCAGCGCAGGCATCGGCCAGACGCTCCTGCACGGTGTTGATCTGTGAATCGAGGAAGCCGTTGCGGCGTACCAACCCTGTGTTGAACATGCTAAGCGTGGCGACGGCTTTGAACCGTTTGTCGGTCTGCGCGGCTTTCAGCGTGTAGCCGCCGCCGCCACAGATGCCGAGAATACCCACTCGTTGCGGGTCTACGCCCGGATATTGCAGCAGGATGTCGGCGGCCCGGCGAATGTCCTCGATGCGGTTGGCCGGTTTATCCGTATTGCGCGGCTCTCCTTCGCTGGCCCCCTGACAGGCGGCATCGAACGCCAAGCAGATATATCCCTGTTCAGCCATGCGCTGGCTGTAAAGACCTGCCACCTGCTCTTTCACGCCACCGTTCGGATGGGCCACGACGAGGGCCGGATAACTTTTCGCCGGATCGTAGCCCGCAGGAGTATAGACGTTGGCCGCGATTTTCAGGCCGTTCAGGTCGTAGGCAATGGGATGAATATTTACCGTTCCCGCTTTGTTCTCCGTAATGGCGTCGGCATAGACCAAACCCCACGGGTTGCTGTTGTGGCTCTCGAAATTCGACATATCGGCCGCAACGAATGCTCTGTTCTCTTTCATGGTTTCCTGTGCGTTTATTGTGCCGGACAGCAGGCTCGCCATACACAGCACGCTGATACATACTTTTTTCATTGTTTTCTTTCGTTTTTTGGTTTATCTATAACGGGTGAACCTCCGAATACCTCGCTCATTTCCATCGTATCGAGTTCGGCGTCGATGGCCCGTACCTCATCCGCAGACAAATGTACGTCCGCTGCGCCGATGTTCTCTTTCAGGCGGCAGAGGCAGCGCGTTCCGGGAATGGGAACGATCCACGGACGTTTGTTTATCATCCATGCCAGCGAAATTTGCGCGGCGGTGGCACGGTGTTCGTCCGCCAAACGTTCGAGCAGGGCGAACAGCGGACGGTTCTTCACGAAACTTTCCCGGTGGTATTGCGGCATCGAAGCACGGTAGTCGGTTGCCGGATCGAAAGTCGTTTCGGTTGTATAACGGTTACTCAACAGTCCGTTGGCAAGCGGCGAGAATGCGACGAGACCCACGCCCAGTTCTTCGAGTACGGGAAACAACGTTTCGTGTCGACGGGCCATCATCGAATAACGGTTCTGTATCGCCGTTACGGGACAGACACGGTGGGCGCGGCGCAAGTATTCTTCGGTCGCTTCCGATATGCCCCAGTGCAGGATTTTTCCTTCCCGGATAAGATCCGCCATTACTTCCGCCACCGTTTCCGGTTCGATAGCCGGATCGATACGGTGCTGGTAATAAAGGTCGATACGGTCGGTATGCAGGCGGCGGAGCGACCCTTCGACCGAACGGCGAATGGCCGCCGGGCGCGAATCGGGGATCACGGCGTGCGTGCCGCCCGCTTCGGGACGGTCGAACAATATGCCGAATTTCGTGGCGATGACGATTCGGTCGCGGAACGGACGCAGGGCCTCGCCCAGCAACTCTTCGTTATCGTGCGGTCGGTCGACCGTGCCATACGCCTCGGCGGTATCGAAGAAAGTGTAGCCCATTTCCACCGCATCGGCCAGCAATTCAGTCATTTCCCGTTTGTCGGCGGGAGCGCCGTAGGCGTGGCTCATCCCCATGCAGCCCAGCCCGACGGCCGATACCCTCAGCCCGCTCAATCCCAATGTTCTGTATTCCATATTTTTTATTATTTGCGAAACGGTTGCCATTTAAGATAGGTCGCCGAACGCCAGAACCATTCCAGCGGGCCGTATTTGAAATAAGTAAGCCATATTTTACTGAATACGACTTGTACTATATAAAATGCAATTCCAAAACAAAATAATTCGGTAGCAGGCCAACGGCCGAATATGGAACCGAAACCCCAAAGCGAGAATAGGATGGAGCCTATAATGCCCTGTGTTTCGTAATTTGTAAGTCCCATACGCCCGTAAGAAGTCAATAGATTCAGGCATTTCCCTATTCTTTTCATGTGATACAGAACAACGAATCCCATCGTTATGGCTGCCGAGAAAAGAACCATATTCACATCGTTCAACGTCATGCGGAACAACGCTGTCGCAGAAGGTGTCGTACTTTGCATGAAAGAAACCTGTCCGTGCGGCAGGAGGCCGTTCACCCGACCGACAACCCATGCCCCGGCAGCAAATAACACGAACAATAGGATGTTACGGCGAGTGTGCAGATGTACCGTCTCAAAAAAGCGGATACGCCCGACGACGAGTCCCAAAATAAAAAGAGTCAGAGTCAGATAACCACGACCGCCCCAACTGAACTGGTAACGTAATGTCCGCATTCGACCATCCGTGAGGTTGCTTTTGATGGTATTGGCAAGTGACGGAGTTTCTTGTGCGACGTCGGTTATTTGGCGCGGACGCTCGGCACGCACGCGTTCCGTTTCGGGGACATTGGCAACTACGGTAGTTTCCCGAGGTGCCGCGATCTTATCGTAACCGAAAGATATCCAACGAGGAGCGCCAATCAGAATCAGGGATGCGATTATTACAAGTACCTTGGTTTTCAATGGATATAATAATCAACACCAATCCGAACAGAGCGTAAAACGACAGAATATCTCCCGAATAAAATGCGCTTCCGACTACGCCTATCAAAAAGAGTATTATCATACGCCATATAAAACGCCGTCTGAAATCCACTCCTTTTTTCGCTGCCCGGTCCATCTGGATGAAAAAGCTCATACCGAACAGAAATGCGAAAATATTTATAAAGCGTCCCATAAGTACGTTGCGGGTCAGCCAGCCGATCCGCTCGTCCAAAACAGGGAAAGCAGGTTCGGCAGGCGTAAATGCACCGAAATTAAAAATGCTGTAATGTTGCTGCATATGTACCAGTACCACGCCGAGCAGAGCGAATCCTCTCAGGGCATCGATTACGGTAATACGATTGTCTTTTACTGTTTGATCCTGTTTCATAAATATAGTTGATACGAATTTCAATTAATTGTCTTTAATTACGTTGTCGATATCAGACGTCGCAAAATTAGAGAGAAGTCGCGAGGCCCGCTTTACAAGAAATTCGGTTGAAACTACATTTATTTCGGTTTTTGCGTCGCCCGATCCGGGGCGGTCGAATCCCGATGTCGTTTACCGGAAAAATGGTAATTCAAACCGTATTTTTTATCCTGGCAACATATGTGAATATACTTACCTTTACATCACTGTAAAAACATTTATAATTAACGTATGGATACAATAAAATTGAACAACGGCGTCAAAATGCCTCAGATGGGTTACGGCGTCTACCAGGTGTCGCCCGCCGAGTGCGAACGGTGCGTAAGCGATGCCTTACAGGCAGGCTATCGTATGATCGACACGGCACAGGCATACCACAACGAAGAAGGCGTAGGAAATGCCGTCAGCAGAAGCGGTATCGACCGTAAGGAAATTTTCCTCGTGTCGAAAGTGTGGATATCGAACTACGGGTATGAAAAAGCGAAAGCTTCTATCGACGAGAGCCTGCGTAAATTGCAGACGGACTATATCGACCTGATGTTGCTGCACCAACCGTTCTGCGACCGTTACGGGGCATACCGCGCATTGGAAGAGGCTTACAAAAAGGGTAAACTGCGTGCTATCGGCGTTTCGAATTTCTATCCCGACCACTTCATCGATCTGGCCAGTAATGTGGAGATCGTTCCGGCCGTGAATCAGGTAGAGACGCATGTTTTCGACCAGCAGGTCGAGCCGCAGCGGATCATGGAGGAGTTCGGTACGCGCATCATGTCGTGGGGACCGTTCGCCGAAGGACGCAACGGTTTCTTTACGAATCCGCTGTTGGCCGAAATCGGCGGTAAATACGGCAAGAGCGTAGCCCAGATCGCCCTGCGCTGGCTTATCCAGCGCGGCGTGATTATCATTCCCAAATCGACCCACACCGAACGAATGCGGCAAAATGTCGACATTTTTGATTTTTCGCTCTCCGACGAAGATATGGCAGCCATAGCTACGCTCGATACGGGAAAAAGTCTTTTCTTCGACCACCACGATGCGGAAACGACTCGTATGTTTATGGGATGGAAAAAATCTCTATAACAATGAGAGAGGTTGTTTTATGGGTAGGAGCCGGCGAAATCGGTAAAGCCATCGTCCGGCGGATAGCGGCCGGGCGGAAGGTGATCGCCGGTGACAAACGGTTGGAGAACGCTCGCTGTGCGGCCGAAGAGTTGAACAATGTCGGTTTCGACATCGAACCTACCGAAGTGGATCTGTCCGAACGCGATTCCATACTCGCCGCAATCGACGAGGCAAGCAGACACGGAGTTGTAAAATACATGGTCAACTCAGCCGGAGTATCGCCGAGCCAGGCATCGGTAGAAACTATCCTCAAAGTCGATCTGTATGGCACTGCCATTTTGCTCGAAGAGGTCGGGAAAGTAATTGCCCCGGGCGGCGCGGGAGTAACTATTTCGAGCCAGTCGGGACACCGCATGCCTGCGCTCGGCACAGAAACCGACGAATTGTTGGCGACCACACCGGCCGAAGCGCTGCTCGCTCTCGATATATTGCAGCCGGCCAACATACGCGATACGCTCCATGCCTATCAATTGGCCAAACGTTGCAACGTGAAACGGGTCATGGCGGAAGCCGTGCGATGGGGCGAGAGAGGTGCGCGTATCAATTCGATTTCTCCGGGAATCATCGTGACGCCTCTGGCCATAGACGAATTCAACGGTCCGCGGGGCGCATTCTATAAAAATATGTTTGCCAAATGTCCCGCCGGTCGGCCCGGTACGGCCGACGAGGTAGCTCGTCTCGCAGAATTATTGATGAGCGATGCCGGGGCATTCATCACCGGAAGCGATTTTCTTATAGACGGAGGGGCGACGGCATCCTATTATTACGGTTCGTTAAATCCCTCGAAATAAACATCATAAAGCATGAAAAAGAATTTAGGAAATACGCCCGTACTGGCGCCGCTGCCGGTACTGATCGTGGCGACATACGACGAACAAGGTATGCCCAACGCTATGAATGTGGCATGGGGCGGTCAGTACGGTTATCATCACGTTGCATTGAACCTCTCGTTGAATCATAAGACAACCGAAAACCTGAAACACACGAAGGCGTTTACATTGAGCATCGCCACCGTCGATACTCTGGTAGTCTCCGATTATTTCGGTCTCGTGTCGGGGCGCAAGGAAAACAAGATCGAGAAGGCTGGTGTGCATGTTACCCGCAGCGAATTTGTCGATGCCCCTGTTATCGACGAATATCCCCTGACGCTCGAATGTAAGGTTATCGAGATGCAGGAAGCACTGGGCGAAATGCACGTCGTGGGCGAGGTCGTCAATATGCAGGCCGACGAGTCGATACTGGATGAACAAGGCAAAGTGGATTTGGGTAAGTTGCGCTCGATCTCCTACGATTCCGCATCGCATTCCTATCGCGTACTCGGCGATATTGTCGGTAAGGCGTTTAAGGACGGAAATAAGCTGCTGTGATGATACGCAAGAAATTATGCGTCAAATAAACCGTTCCCAATGGGAGCAGTTACGCGACATAAACCTTGCACATAGTTAAAGTTGCTATCAGTCTATATCTTATCAAAAAATTAGTATGAAATATGACTGTTATTTAACTGCCGAAACTATTGAAAATCCATTGGGAATTTGACTTTTTCAAAAGATTTAACTACTTTGTCATCAGTTGTTTGAGGCTATGAATCCAAACGCAAAACACGGAATATAGAACCGTTGCCTTTTCGTTACCTCGTCCTATTATAAAAAATGTAACAGCCCGATTTATCAAACTGTTACATGAGTTTAAAGGAAATCCTTGAAAGGGGCCTCCCGCGTAAACATTTTCAGGCTTCCCAAACAACAGTCTACATTTCGATCAGCGCTTTTCCGGTCATTTCCTCAGGCTGAGGCAGCCCCATCAGCTTCAGCACGGTCGGAGCTACGTCGGCCAATACCCCGTTACGCACGCTCTTGACCCGGTCCGAAACGACGATAATAGGAACCGGATTCAACGAATGGGCCGTATTGGGCGTTCCGTCCGCGTTCTCGGCATGGTCGGCATTGCCGTGATCGGCAATCAGCACGACCTCGTACCCGTTGACCTTGGCGGTCTCGACCACGTCGTGCACGCAAGCGTCGACGGCCTTAACCGCCTTGAAAATCGCATCGTAAACTCCCGTGTGCCCCACCATGTCGCCGTTGGCGAAGTTCAGGCAGATGAAATCGAACTTCTTCTTGTTCAGTTCGGCCACCAGTTTGTCCTTCACCTCGTAAGCGCTCATTTCGGGCTGCAGGTCGTAAGTGGCCACTTTGGGAGACGGAACCAGAATCCGCTCCTCTCCTTCGAAAGTTTCCTCGCGACCGCCATTGAGAAAGAACGTCACATGGGCGTATTTTTCCGTCTCGGCGATGCGCAACTGCTTGAGTCCCTGCTTCGACACATACTCGCCGATCGTATTGACGACGTTCTCCTTGTCGAACAGGATGTGCAATCCCTCGAACTTCGCATCGTAAGGCGTCATGCAGCAATAATAGAGCGGCAGCCGCTTCATGCCGAACTCGGGCATATCCTGCTGCGTCAGTGCGATCGTCAGTTCCTTCGCACGGTCATTGCGGAAATTGAAGAAGATCACGACGTCGCCTTCGCGGATCGTGCCGAGCGGACGGTCCTCGCCGTCGACGCAGACGATCGGCTTGATGAACTCGTCGGTCACGCCCTCGTCGTAAGACTTCTGCACGGCGGCGACCGGATCGGACGCCTTCTCGCCCTCACCCTTTACGAGCAGGTCGTATGCCAGCTTGACGCGCTCCCAACGCTTGTCGCGGTCCATCGCATAGTAGCGGCCGACGATCGACGCGATCCGGCCGGCCGACCCTTTCAGATGACTCTGCAACGCTTCGATAAAACCCTTGCCGCTGCGCGGATCGGTATCGCGTCCGTCCATGAAGCAATGCACGAAAGTCTTATCCACGCCGTAATGCTTCGATATGTCGCAAAGCTTAAAGAGATGGTCCAGCGAACTGTGAACCCCGCCGTCCGAGACGAGGCCCATGAAATGCACCTGCTTGCCGTTCTCTTTCGCATAAGAAAATGCCTTGACGATTTCGGGATTCTTCAGAATCGAGTCGTCGCGGCAGGCGCGGTTGATTTTCACGAGGTCCTGATAGACGACGCGCCCGGCACCGATATTGAGGTGACCCACTTCGGAATTGCCCATCTGTCCCTCGGGCAAGCCGACGTTTTCGCCGTCGGTGCGCAGCTGTGCGGAAGGATACGTCGCTTCCAGCGAGTCGATATACTCGGGATGAGCCGAGAACACGACATCGTCGTGACCGTGATCGCCTTTGCCCCAGCCGTCCAGAATCATCAGTAACACTTTGTTTGCCATAGCCTTTGCCGTTTTAATTTCGGGACGCGCCCAGCGCACGCCCCTCGAGTTGTTTTTATCGTTTCAATTGAGTCTTTATCAATTCGACCGCCCGGAAGATCGCTTTCTCGATTCCGGCGGCATCCTTGCCTCCGGCCGTCGCATAGAAAGGCTGTCCGCCGCCGCCGCCGCTTATCTCCTTGGCCGCCTCGCGCACCACTTTCGAAGCATCGACGCCCCGGGAGACGATCTCGTCGCCGAGCATGACCGTCAACGCGGGCTTGCCTCCGACAGCCGACCCGATCACGAATACCAGGTTCGGAAACTTCGGCTTCAGTCCGAACGCGATCCCCTTGACGATATCGGGCAGGAAATCGGCCTGTCGGGCAATCAGCACGATGCCGTCTTCTTCGGTCAGAGTCGGTTCGATCGACTCGACGATCGAACGGATGCGCTCGCGCTTTCCCTCCTCGATCTGCTTGTTCAGCTCCGCATTTTCCTCAACGAGCTTCTTGATGGCCTGCGTGACGGAAGGATTGTTCACGTATTGCTGAATGCCTCTCAGCGTGTCCTCCAGACCGTAGACGAACTCCGCCGCCCGCTGCGCCGTCACGGCCTCGATACGGCGCACGCCGGCCGAGGTCGCGCTCTCGGAGAGAATCTTGAAGAAGCCTATGTTCCCCGTCCGGGCAACATGCGTTCCGCCGCACAACTCGACCGATTCGCCGTACCGAATCACGCGCACCCGCTCGCCGTACTTCTCGCCGAAAAGCATCATCGCCCCCATCGAGCGGGCCTCGTCGATCGGACAATCCCGCCGCTCCTCCAGCGCGTAGTCGCTCCGGATGTCGGCATTGACGAGCCGCTCGACCTCCCGGACCTGCTCGTCGGTCACCTTTTGGAAATGCGAGAAGTCGAAACGCAGATAATCGGGACACACAAGCGAGCCTTTCTGCTCGACATGCGTGCCGAGCACCCGGCGCAGCGCTTTGTGCAACAGGTGAGTGGCCGTATGGTTGGCGGCCGTCGCCGCTCTGGCTCCGGCATCGACGACGGCATGGAAATCGGCGGCCAGATCCGCCGGCAGACGGTCGACCAGATGGATCGTCAGATTGTTCTCCTTAAGCGTATCGGTCACGGTGATACGCTCGCCTCCGGCCTCGATATATCCCTTGTCGCCGGTCTGCCCTCCCGAATTGCCGTAGAAAGGCGTATGATCGAAAACGAGCTGGAAATAAGTCTTGTTTTTGGCTTTCACGCGGCGATAGCGCGAAATGCGCACGTCGCTTTCGAGCGTATCGTAGCCGACGAACCGGCTCTCGGCGATCGGCAGCAGTTCGACCCAGTCGTCCGTATCGACGGCCGCCGCATTGCGCGAGCGTTCTTTCTGGCGTTGCAGTTCGACGGCGAAAGCGTCCGTATCGACCTTCATGCCGCCTTCCGAGGCGATCAGTTCGGTCAGATCGATCGGGAAACCGTAGGTATCGTACAGCAGAAACGCATCGCTGCCGCCGATCGTGTCGC
>CDYU01036213.1_pt1 | contig 18869 bp, 18 predicted proteins | sample 480701 | NCBI WGS metagenome assembly CDYU01 (sample SAMEA3182105, study PRJEB8094) | gut metagenome | biome: human; feature: gut; material: Stool; isolation source: human stools | place: Canada | collected 2013-02-26 | reverse complement strand
ATAATAATTATATTAATTATTTTAATATTTGTAGTATTTTTAATATTTAAGTTAACTAATAAATCAAAAGATATAGAAGTAAAAGATACTTTAATGGAAGATTTTATAAATCAAGATATAAGTGTAGTGCAAGAATATTCTACTAAGCATAACTTAGAATTAAATATTGAATATGTTTACTCTGAAGAAGTAGAAAAAGACAAAGTTATTACTCAAAGTATTAATAAAGATACTATAATAAAAGATAATGACAAATTAAATATAACAGTATCTTTAGGTAAAATAGATAAAGAAAAATTAGCAAGTGATAAAATAAATGAATTAGGTAAAGTTCCTATTATGATGTATCATGGAATAAGAGAAAAAACTAGTAATAGTACTGGTAAAGTTGGAGGAAATGTAGATAAAGATGGCTACAATAGGACTCCTGAAGCATTTAGAAAAGATTTAGAGTTTTATTATGAAAATGGTTATGAAATGATACGCTTAGAAGACTATATAAATGGTATAGTAGACGTATCATATGGTAAAAGTCCAATTATCTTAACATTTGATGATGGTAATGAAGATAATATTAAAGTAACAGGATTAGATAGTGATGGTAATATTTTAATTGATAAAAATAGTGCTGTAGGTATCCTTGAAGAATTTAAAGCTAATCATAAAGATGCTAAAGTAACTGCAACATTCTTTGTTAATGGAGGAATATTCAATCAAAGTGAATATAATGAAAAAATACTTAACTGGATGATAGATAATGGTTATGATATAGGTAATCATACTCAAACACATTTAGATATTAAAAAATCATCAGGTGAAAGAGTTCAAAAAGAAATAGCATATGTTTATGATGAATTAGAAAGAATTATTCCTAATAAATACGTTAAAATAATTGCTTTACCATTTGGTAGTCCTTACGTTAAAACACATGAAAACTTTAAATATGTATTAAATACAACATATAATAATAAAACATATGAAACAGAGGCGGCCTTAAGAGTAGGTTGGGAACCAGAAGTATCATGTTTTAATAAGGATTTTGATAAAACATTCTTAAAAAGATGTAGAGCATATGATAATAATGGTAAGGAATTTGATATAACAATGGTATTTAATAATTTAAAAAATAATAAATATATATCTGATGGTAATGTAAAAACAATAACTGTACCAGAGAGTTCAAAAAATTTAATCAGTCAAGACAATACTTTAGAAGTTATAACTTATTAAGGAGGTAATAATGAACAATAAAGGTTTTGCGATAACAGGAATACTTTATGGATTAATGTTAATATTTATTCTAGCATTAACTTCATTCTTATCAATTTTAGTAGGTAAAAATAGAAGAATAGATGAATTAGAAAAAAGTGTTTATGAAAATCTTGAATTAAAAAAAGAAACTTATAATTTTGCTGATGATGAAGATAATTATAAATATACAACATCCTCTAATGGGTTATATACTTTTAGTTACAATGGTAGTACATGTAATGCTTACTTACCTAGTAATACTGTAGTTATAACTAGTAAGACTAAAAATGAAGAAACAAATAAACTATATTATAAAATTGGAGGAAGTTCTAATTTAGAAGACTATCTAGAATTAGAATGTTTAAAATAATGTATAAAAAAGTATATATAGAAATAACTAATACTTGTAATCTATCATGTGATTTTTGTATTAAAAATAAAAGAAATAATAAGTTTATGTCTATAAATGAGTTTGAAATAATATTAAAAAAATTAAAAGGATTAACTAATTATTTATATTTTCATATTTTAGGAGAACCTTTACTTCATCCTAAAATTAATGAATTAATTGATTTGGCTACAAGCTATGGATATAAAATAAATATAACTACTAATGGATATTTAATAGATAAAATTATAGATAACAAAAATATTAATATGATTAATATATCCTTACATAGTTATAATGAAAAATATAATATACCATTAGATATTTATTTAAGTAATATATTTAAGGTAGTAGATAACTTAATAAATAATAATACTTTAGTTAACTTAAGATTATGGGTTAATAATAAATATAATAACGATATAATTAAACAAATAAATGAGTATTATCATACAAATATTAAGTTAGAAAAATGTACAATAAAAAAGAATTTATATTTGGACTTTAATAAAAATTTTATTTGGCCAGACTTAAATAACAATTATTATAATGAATTAGGTAAATGTTATGGACTAATAACACATTTTGGAATACTTGTAGATGGTACAATAATTCCATGTTGTTTAGATAGTGAAGGAATAATTAATCTAGGTAATATATTTAATGATAATATTAATGAAGTATTAAATAGTAATAGATGTATTAATATGATAAATAATTTTAAAAATAATAAAAAAGTTGAAGAACTATGTAAACATTGTAAATTTTTAGATTAGCAAGATAATAAGCTAAAGAAAGGAGAATAATTATGAAGAAAACACCAAAATCAAAAATAGATAAAATATTACTTACAATAATTATTCTTTTTTCTATATTTGGTCTTATTATGGTTTTAAGTGCTTCTTCAATGGAATCATATATGAGATATGATAAAAGTCCATATTTCTATTTCATTAGACAATTGATGTTCGTAGGAATAGGATTCTTAATATATTTTATTATGCATTTAATACCAATAAGCTTTTATAAAAAACTAAGTACTTTCTTAATTATAGCAATAATAATAGCAATGACAGTCTTAATTATATATGGTAAATCTACAAGGGAAGTAGTAAGTTGGTTTAAATTAGGACCAATAAAAATACAACCAAGTGAGTTTGCAAAATTATTTACAATAATTTATCTATCTAGCTATTATGAAAAACATAAAGATAATCTAGATGATTATTGGACAATAATTAAGCCTATGATACCAATTGTAATAATATGTGTTTTAGTAGCACTTCAGCCAGATTTAGGAACATCTGCCATTATTGCTATGATAGCATTATCTATATTTTTCTTGGCACCAATACCTAAAGAAAATAGGAAGAATATAAATAAAATATTATTTGCTTTTATTGGCTTAATTCTTTTAGTATTTATTAGTACTAAAGGTAAAATACTTAAAGATTATCAATTACAAAGATTATTTAGTTTTATGAATAATCCATGTGAAAATTATCAAAGTGAAGAAGGTTATCAACTATGTAATAGTTATATAGCATTTCATAATGGAGGATTAAAAGGAAGTGGAATCGGAGAAAGTACTCAAAAATATTTATATTTACCAGATTCATATACTGACTTTATCTTTCCAATTATAGTGGAAGAATGGGGATATTTAATAGGAATAGTAGTTATAATTTTTTATGCTATACTTCTATTTAGAATATTTGTAATTGCTAAAAAGAGCCGAAGAATAAGTAGTGCTTTAATGGCTTTTGGAATATTTACTTATATTACAATTCATATAGTGGTTAACCTTGGTGGAGTAACAGGATTATTACCATTAACTGGAGTGCCTCTTCCATTCTTATCATATGGTGGCAGTTTTACCTTAACTTTATTTATTAGTTTAGGTTTAGTACAAGCTATATCTATAGAAAATATGAAAGATTTAATGAAAAGACAAAAAGAACTAATTTCTAAATAATTAGTTTTTAATTTTATATGTCCAACTTTTAATTTATAAACTTTGAAATATCAATTTGTATATTATTAACTATAAATCTATAATTTCTTTTCAAATATTTAGACACTTTGTATGGAACTGTAATTGCTTTGGGCCAATTTTCTAAGATATTAATATCAAAGTTATTATCAGTAGTATATTGTACTATAAGATCTTTATCTGTAATACTTATATCAACATTTTGAATTTTTTGGATTTCTTTATTCATTTTATCTTGAATACTAGAATTTTTTGTTCTATGATAGTTTACATCTAATTTATCTGCTAAAACTAAACTTAAGCCTATTGAAGATTTAATGTTATTCCCTTTAGAATGATCCATAATTGCCTGTCTTAAAGTCTCTTCCTCATCCTGTGTGATATCGTTTTTATCGATAAAATTAATAAATATTTTACTACTTTCTATAGCATGGTTAACTTTATCTCCTTTTAATAAACCAATATCATGTAAAAGAGCCGCGGTCATTCCTAAATCAATTGTTCTTTCATCAGCTCCTAATTGTAATAAAATTATTTTTACATATTCAGCTACTCGTTTGTAATGTCCTAGACCATGTTCCCAATCCCATTTACCATTTGTTACAAAATGAATATTTTCTATTTTTTTTACAGCATTTAAAAATGTTTCATTGCTTAACAATTTATTGTATAAATACATATAACCACCAAAATAATTATACTATTTTTTATTATTTTTGTCAAAATACTTTCCCTTGTTAAATTTATTAGTTGTCGTAAAAAAAACATAAATAACTTTTGTTAAAAAAGTTGACCTATCTTCATTATTGTATAACACTACTTAGTGCTCTGATTGTTTTCATCAAAACATCGCTATATCCTCCAAGTGATAAATTAATTATATTATAATGTATAATTTTTGTTCAAGACTTAGTTCCCAAAAGCAAAACTTCAGGAACTTTGAATTTTATTTAACAAATATAAAAAATTCTATTGATAGATAACTATACATTTGATATAATAAATAAGAAATGAGGAAGTAATATGAAAGTAAAATATAACTTAATACATAAAGATAAATTTACTAATGCAAGGTATGGAACATTAGAAACAAATTATGGAACTTATGAAACTCCAATGTTTATGCCAGTAGGTACACAAGCTACCGTTAAAACATTATCAGTTGAAGAATTACACGATATTAATTCAGGAGTAATATTATCTAATACTTATCATTTATGGCTTAGACCAGGTGAAGATATAGTAGCAAAAGCTGGAGGACTTCATAAATTTATGAACTGGAATGGTCCAATTTTAACAGATTGTGGAGGCTTCCAAGTATTTTCTTTGGCTAAAAAGAAAGACATAAGTGAAGAAGGAGTTTATTTTAATAGTCATATTGATGGTAAAAGAATATTTTTAACACCAGAAAAATCAATTGAAATACAAAATAAACTTGATAGTGATATTGCTATGAGTTTTGATGAATGTCCTCCTTATCCTGTAACTTACGAATATATGAAAAATAGTGTTGAAAGAACAATAAGATGGGCTAAAAGATGTAAAGATAATCATAAAAATGAAATGCAAAGTTTATTTGGTATAGTTCAAGGTGGAGAATTTGAAGATTTAAGAGAATATAGTGCTAAAGAAACTGTAAAATTAGATTTTGATGGTTATTCAATTGGTGGAACTTCGGTAGGTGAAGATAAAGAGACAATGTATAAAATGATTGATTATGGAATAAAATATTTACCTACTGATAAACCAAGATATTTAATGGGTGTAGGAGAGCCCTCAGATATTTTCGAAGGAGTAGAACGTGGAATTGATATGTTTGATTGTGTACTTCCAACTAGACTTGCAAGACATGCACATGCATTTACCTTGGATGGTAAAATAAATATTAAGAATGCTAAATACAAGGAAGATTTTACACCAGTAGATAGTAATTGTGATTGTTATTGTTGTAAAAATTATACAAAAGCATATATAAGACATTTAATTGTAGCACAAGAAACATTAGGACAAAGATTACTTTCTATTCATAATTTAAGATTCTTAATTAAAATATGTGAAAATATTAGAGAAAGTATTAAAGAAGATAGATTCTTAGAATATAAAAAAGAATTCTTAGATAGATATAAAGGTAATTTACAAAAATAATTATATAATAATTTATATATAGGAGGTATTTATGGTTGATATAGATATTGAAGATTTAGCGGTTATATTTGAACCTGTTGTAGATAACGAAGGAATAAGAACTTATTATCCGGTAGAAATAGTCGAAGGATTTTATGATGAAATAAGTGAAAAATTTATAGATGAGAATCTATATTCATATGATCATTTCATGGATTTTCAAAATGGTAAAAGTTTTGCTTTAAGAGGTAGTATACTAAAAGCATATAAGAATAATCCTGATAAAAGTTTAAGTGAAATAAAGAAAGAATACTTAGAAAATTTAAGAAAATATGAATATACTGCAAGATTATATGATTGTCAAGTTATATTAATGAGAAAACCTATTGATAGTGATAATAGTAAAGCCACAGTAATATTAGATCAAGATAGTATTGATAGATGTATGTTTTTCTTTAACAATATTGAAGATATAAAAGAATTTGAAGAACAAATGAATAGAGAATTAAATGAAGATATAGAAGATATCTCACAAGATGAAAAAAAGATTGAACATAATGAAAGTGATACTTTAAGTAACAATGAAATAAAAATTAGTCCACGTAAACTATATAAAGAAATAAGAAAAACAGTAATAGGACAAGATGATGCAATAAAACAAATTGTAACTACAATATGGGAGAATTTTTATGGAGATACTACTAATAATATGATTATATTAGGACCTTCTGGAAGTGGTAAAACTGAAATAATAAGACAAGTATCTAAATTACTTAATATTCCACTTTTGTTAACTAGTGTTACTGGTATGAGTCAAGCAGGATATATTGGTAGAGGTACTGATGAAATACTTAAAGATTTACTTACATTAACTAAAGGTGATATAAGTAAGGCAGAACGTGCTATTGTAGTACTTGATGAATTTGATAAAATAGCTACTCGTGGTAATAAAGGTGATATATCTACTAATGGAGTACAAAATGAACTTTTAAAAATAGTTGAAGATGGTACTTTTGGAATAGATTATAATCATGGAAGTAGAATGATTTTAAATACTGAACATATTACTTTTATTGGTGTTGGAGCATGTACTGATATTTTAACTAAGAAAATAAATAAACAAGCAGGTTTTACTAGTGATATAAAAGATAAAGTTATTACTACTGGTAAAATTAATGCTGATGATTTAGTAGAAAAACTAGGATTAAAAGCAGAATTAGTAGGTAGAATGGGTAAAATAATTAGATTGAACGATTTAGATATAGACACTTTGAAAAAAATAATAACAGACTCTAAAAAGAGTGCTTATAATGATAAAGTTAATTTAATAAAAAAATCTAATGTAAAATATATTGAGGAAAATCATGATGAAATAATTGAAACTATAGCTAAAATTGCCAAAGATAAAAAGATTGGTGCTAGAGCAATAAGTAGTATTGTAAATGAAATGTTTAGTGATATTATGTTTAATTTAAGTGATGATGAAGAAAATTACAATGAACTTGCTATCTCTAAAGATACTGTTACTGATCCTAAAAAATATATATTAAAGAAATAAATTAAGGAAGTAATAATATGAAAGAATTAAAGGAAATAGAAAAAAGCATAATAAAGAAATATCGTAAAGAGATATATTCTAGATTTGTAAGAGCAGTCAAAGACTTTGATTTAATAAAAGAAGGAGATCATATTGCAGTTTGCATAAGTGGAGGTAAAGATTCCTTTTTACTAGCAAAATGTATGCAAGAATTAAAAAGACATAGTAAATATAAATTTGAATTAACTTTTCTTGTTATGAATCCAGGCTATAATCTAGAAAATGTAAATAAAATAAAAGAAAATGCTAAAATACTTAATATACCAATTCAAATGTTTGAAACAAATATTTTTGAGGTATCAGATAATTCTTTAGGTAAAAGTCCATGTTATTTATGTGCAAGAATGAGACGTGGTGCTTTATATAGTAAAGCAAAAGAACTAGGATGCAATAAAATAGCTTTAGGACACCACTTTAATGATGTAATAGAAACTATTATGTTAAATTTACTTTATAATGGTAACTTTTCTGGAATGTTACCTATATTACCTTCGGATAATTATTCTAATATGGAATTAATTAGACCATTATATTATGTTAAAGAAAAAGATATTATTTCTTGGGTTAAATTTTCTGAGTTAACTTTTTTAGATTGTGCTTGTAGTGTTACTAAAAAGAATAGTGGTAAAAGAAAAGAAGTAAAACAATTAATATATACTTTATTAGAAAATAATCCAAATGCTGATATAAATATATTTAATTCTATGTTTAATGTAAACCCTAATACTACAAGGGTTATAACAAAATATAATGATAATAATAATGTAAAATAAGTTACTTTATAGTTAATATTATTGAAAAATAAAATTATCTATGATATAATTAAAATACCTGAGGGACTCGATATCTTTAGTATAAAACCGACTAAAGATATATTTAGGGGAACTAAAATATACTATGTGTTGAATGCTTGAATAATTCTTTAAGAATCCTGATTAGTATATGGTGTTCTACCACCTGTGTGAATAACGCGCGGGTTTTATCTTCATAGAGTCGATCCTTTGGGGTCTTTTTTTTACTTCTTTAACATATTTTAACATATTTTCAAAAAATGCTTGACAAATATTAAAAAAATTAGTATATATTTGTAATGGAGGGAGAAATTATCATGAAAAAGAAATTAGTAATTGTAGAATCCCCAAGTAAAAGTCATACCATTGAAAAATATTTAGGAAGTGACTATAAAGTAGTTAGTTCCTTAGGACATATAAGAGATTTAAAGACTACTGGTAAGTTTGGACTTGGTGTAGATGTAGAAAATAACTTTGAACCTAGTTATGGTATAATTAAAGGTAAAAATAAACTAGTAACAGCCTTAAAAAAAGATGTAAAAGATTCTTCATTTGTATATCTTGCAACAGACCCCGATAGAGAAGGGGAAGCAATATCTTGGCACTTATACGATACACTAGGATTAAAAGATAATTATAAAAGAATAGTATTTAATGAAATAACAAAAGATGTTATATTAAATAGTTTTAATAATGCCAGAGATATAGATTATGATTTAGTTAAATCACAAGAAACAAGAAGAATATTAGATAGAATAATAGGGTTTAGATTAAGTAAATTAATGCAATCTAAAACTGATGGAAAGTCTGCAGGTAGAGTACAAAGCGTTGCTTTAAAATTAGTCGTAGATAAAGAAAGAGAAATTGAGGCTTTTATACCGGAAGATTATTACGAAATTGAAGCACATTTTAAAGATTTTGATGCTAAACTAGATACCTATAATAATAAAGAAATAGAAATTAAAACTGAAACTGAAGCCAAAGAAATATTAAATAAACTATCTAATAGTTTTGATATAGTTAGTATAGATAAAAAAGAAAAAGCTAAAAAGGCTAAATATCCTTTCATTACTTCAACATTACAACAAGAGTCTTCAAATAAACTTAACTTTACTTCGAAGAAAACTATGATGCTTGCTCAAAAATTATATGAAGGAATTAATTTAAGTAATGGTCCAGTCGGATTAATTACTTATATGAGAACAGACTCAGTTAGATTAAGTGATGAATTTATTAAGTCAACTTATGGATATATAAAAGATAATTATGGTAGTGAATATGTTGGATATGTTAAACAAAGTAAAAAGACAGAAAATGTTCAAGATGCCCATGAAGCAATAAGACCTACTTCTATAGCAAGAACTCCAGAAAGTATTAAAGAATATCTAACTAATGATGAATATAAATTATATAGATTAATTTATTATAGAGCATTATCTTCTTTAATGAAAGATGCTAAAGTTATGGCTACTACTATAATATTAGATAATAATAATTATCAATTTAAAGCAACAGGACAAATACTTATATTTGATGGTTATTTAAAAGTATATAGTGATTATGAAGAAAATAATGATAAAATATTACCAGACTTAAATAAAGATAATAGCAAAGTAGTAATAGCAAATAATATTGAATATACTATGCATACTACTAAACCACCTGCAAGATATACCGAAAGTAAATTAATCAAAGAAATGGAAGAATTAGGCATAGGTAGACCTTCAACTTATGCTACTACAGTAGGAATATTATCTGAAAGAGGCTATGTTAATATTGTAGATAAAAAGTTTGTTCCAACGGAAATTGGTATAGAAATTACTGATAAGTTGCAAGAATGTTTTTCTAGTATTATTAATGTTAAATATACCAAAGAAATGGAAGATGACTTAGATAAAATAGCAGATGGCAAATTAGAAAATACAACTCTTTTAAGTAGATTTTATAATGACTTTGAACCAAAAGTAGAAAGCGCATTTAAAACTATGGAAAAGAAAGCTCCCGTTGAAACTGGTGAATTATGTCCTAATTGTAATAGTCCACTTGTTATTAAACAAAGTAAATATGGTAAGTTTGTGGCTTGTTCTAATTATCCAGAATGTAAATATATAAAGCAAAACAATGAGAAAAAAGAAGTTGTAGAGATAATGAATTGTCCTAAATGTTCTGGTAAAATAGTAGAAAGAAAAACCAAACGTGGTAAAATATTTTATGGATGCTCTAATTATCCTAAATGTAAAGTTGCTACTTGGGATAAACCAACAGGTAAATTATGCCCTGAATGTAAAAGTCTATTAGTAGAGCATAAAGATAAGATAAAATGTTCTAATTGTGAATACGAAGAAAATTAACTACTTAATTGTAGTTTTTTTCCTTTCCATAACTTTTAGTTATTCCAAGGCTTTTTAATACCCAAGGTTATTAAAAAGAAATTTTGAATCAAAGTATTGTTTCAAAATTTTATATTATTTTATAAAAATATATTGCTAAATGTTAAGTATTGTGATATTATTTAATAGTAGAAAAATAATTGAAAGGAGGCCCCAACCCTATGAAAAATATAAATTCAGTTAATAAAAATACAATCAAAAGCGTTAACTACATGTTAATAGGGGGGGGGGCTTGAAAAACCTTATAAAATAAGGAATTACAAAGATTTTAAAATAATAAGTATAGATAAAATATCTAGTAATAGATAATTTTTGTCTATACTTTTTTGTTGTGTAAAAAGGAGTAAAATAGAATGAAAAAGAAAATAATATTTCTAACAATATCAATATTCTTAGTAATATTAATATTATTCAGTAGTAGTTATGCATTACTATTTAAAGTAGATGAGACAGATAAACAATCATATACAACAGGTATACTTGATATAACATCAGAATCATTAAATGGTAGTGTAACAATTAATAACCAGTTACCTATAACTGATAGTGATGGAGAAAATAGTACACCATATATTTTTAGAATAACTAATAAAGGTAATTTAAGTTATAAATTTAATATAATGTTACTTTCTACTACAACAGATAATCAAATAGAAGCACAATATATAAAACTAAAAGTAAACGATAATGAAATAGTAACATTAAATAGTTTAACTAACGGTGTAATATTATCAGATATAACATTAAAACCTGATGAATATATAGATGTAACATTAAGAGTATGGTTAGATGAATATACTCCAAATACACAAATAGGTAAAACATTTAATGCTAAAATAACTACCGAAGGAGAAGCTATTTATACTAATAAGAATCACGCAAAAGAAACATTAACTAATTTAGGATTAACAGAAAATACTGGAACACTAGATTTCTCTAAAACCAGTTGTAGTGATGGATGTGGAGAATCGACAGTAGGAATATATAAGGCAAAAGATGACTTTGGCGATAGTTATTATTTTAGAGGAGATGTAGAAAATAACTATGTATATTTCGCAGGATTCTATTGGAGAATAATAAGAATAAATGGCGATGGATCCATAAGGATGATATATGATGGCACAAGTGCACACGATAATGGAGAATCATCAACAGATAGAAGAACGGGAACAAGTGCTTTCAACAGTTCATACAATGATAATGCCTATGTAGGATTTATGTATGGAACAGCCGATGCAAGTACATACGCTGAAACACATGCCAATACAAATGATAGTACAATAAAAACAGCATTAGATACCTGGTATACAAATAATATAAAAGATACAACAAATGAACAATATGTAGCAGATGCAATATATTGTAATGATAGAAGTTTAGATACAACAAGTAGTGGAACAGGTGCAGGAACAAGTGTAACAGACTATGGAGCAGATTATAGATTACATGATAATAAAACCCCAACATTAAAATGTAGTCAAGTAAATGATAGATTTACAAAAAGTGCAGCAGTAAGTGGGGTAACAGGAAATGGTAAGTTAACAAATGCAATAGGATTAATAACCGCAGATGAAGTAGCATACGCAGGAGGAACATACACATCAGTTAATTCTAAATATTATTTATACACTGGAAATTATTACTGGACGATGTCCCCTTCTAACTTCTACGGCTCCTGGGCCAACGAGTTAAACGTGCTTAGTTCGGGCGACTTTCGCAACAACATTGTGTATGATAATGGCGCCGTCCGTCCTGTGATTTCTCTTTCCTCTAGTGCACTATCTAGTGGAAAAGGTACAAAAGCTGAACCATTTACAATAAGTTCTTAATACAAAAATACAATAAGTTTTGAGATTACAAGCTCAAAACTCTTTTTAATAACTTATCTATAAGGTATTAAAAAGCCTTGGAATAACTTTTAAGTTATGAAAAGGAATAAAATAATAAAATTAATCAATAAATGATATTGTTAAATATTTCTAATTATGATAAAATATATATGTAAGTAAAACTAAGAGGTGAATATATGGACGAAGATAAAACGATGGTATTTGATGTAGATAGTATTAGTGAAAAAGAAGCGTATGATAAATTAAGATTAATATATGATAATCTTGAAGAAAGAGGATATAATCCAGTTAATCAAATTGTTGGATACATTTTAAGTGGAGATTTAGGATATATATCTAGTTATAAAAATTCAAGAAAAATGATGTCAGAGTTAGATCGCAGTATGCTTACTGAGGTACTTTTAAAGAAGTTTTTATCATGAGATATTTGGGATTAGATTTAGGAAGTAAAACCTTAGGTGTAGCTTTATCTGATACTACTAATACAATAGCAAGTTCACTTAAAACAATTTTCTTTAAAGAAGATGACTATAATTCATTAATTGAACCAATTAGAGAATTAGTTAATGAATATAATATATCTAAAATTGTATTAGGACTACCTAAAAATATGAATAATACTTTAGGACCTCGTGCAGAAATATCATATAGTTTTAAGAAATTACTCGAAGATAATTTAAATATTGAAGTAATACTAGAAGATGAAAGATTAACTACAGTAATATCTAATAATATAATGATTAAAGCAGATATGTCTAGAAAGAAAAGAAAAAAGAAAGTTGATTCAATAGCCGCAAGTTTAATATTACAAAGTTACTTAGATAGGAGAATTTAAAATGGAAAAAGAAAACATATTTACAATAATAGATAATAAGGGAAAAGAAAGACAATGTGAAGTATTATTTACATTTGAAAGTGATGAAACTAAAAAGAATTATATTGTATACACTGATAACACATTAGATCATGAGGGAAATGTAAGAGTATATGCTTCAATATATAATCAAAAAGATAAAGGTGTTGAACTAGAACCAATTAATTCAGAAAGAGAATGGAAAATAGTAGAAACTATACTTAGTTCAATTCAAGAGGAAAGTAAAAAAGAAGGCAACTAATGAGACGTAATAAAAGTAGTAAAAAGAGAGTAAGAAATATTTTAATAGCATTAATTATTTTAGGTATTAGTGTGATTATTTTTATGTTTTGTTTTTATAAATATAACTTAACTAGTGTATCTAATGATAATACTGCAAAAAATGTAGAAATATCTGGTACTGCAACACAAATAGGTAAAACTTTAAAAGACAATAATTTAATTAGAAATGAATTAATATTTAAAATATATATTAAATTAAATAAAATAAACAATATGAAAGCTTCAACTTATAGTTTGAATGAAGCAATGACATTACCTCAAATTGTAGAGATATTAACTAAGGGTAATAGTTATAATCCTGATTCAATTAGAATTACTTTTAAGGAAGGAAAAAATATTAGATATATTGCTAATGTTATTGCAGAAAATACTAATAATTCTTATGATTCAGTAATAGAAAAAGTAAATGATGAAAAATATATTGATACATTAATTAATAAGTATTGGTTCTTAACTAGTGATATTAAGAATAGTAAAATATATTATGATTTAGAAGGTTATTTATTCCCTGATACATATAATTTTGCTAATAAAGATGTAAGTGTAGAAAAGATACTTGAAACTATGTTAGATGAAACAGATAAGAAATTAACTCCATATAAAGATAAAATTGAGATAAGTAAACTAACTATTCATGAATTATTTACTTTGGCTTCTATTGTAGAATTAGAAGGTGCTAAAGCGGATGATAGAGCATCAGTCGCTGGAGTATTTTATAATAGAATTAATTCTAAATGGAGTTTAGGTAGTGATGTTACAACTTACTATGCTTTAAAAATAGATGATTTTCATGTATCATTAACCGAAGAATTAGGTTTATATAAATGTGATAATGCTTATAATACAAGATGTACTAGTTTTATAGGATTACCTGTTGGCCCAATATGTAATCCTGGTATGGAATCATTACTTGCTACAATTAATCCTAAAGAACATAATTATTATTACTTTGTCGCAGATTGTAATGGTAAAGTATATTTAAATAGTAATTCTACTGGACACTTTAATACTATAAATAAACTTAAAAATGAAGGTAATTGGTGTGCATAAATAAAATAAAAAGAAATAAATATAATTAGATATTTACTTCTTTTTTTATAAATATGCTAATATTGCAATTACCGCAGAAGCTATCATCAATACAAGCATTCCTATTACTAATATTTTAGAACCTAAATTCTTTACTTTCTTTTTCTTCTTGTTTTTACTCATAATAATTCCTTTCTACTTATGTAATTCATATTACTAATATAATTATATCTAATATTTGTAATATTTTCAAGTATAAATAATATAATTTAGTGGTGATACTAATGAATGTGAAAATAAACAAGCTTATATCTACAATTATACCTAGTAAGAAAATTAATTATATTGGATTATTTTTACTTAGTTTAGGAATAATCTCTGGTGCTATATTTCTAGTAGTTATTAATCAAAATGATAAGATAACTATAACTACTCAAATTAATGAATTTATGTCTAATATTAATACTAATAGTATTAATAGTGTACAAGCATTAAAAAATAGTTTAATATCTAATATTACTTATATATTATTAATATGGATATTAGGTATGTCTATAATAGGAATACTAATTAATATATTTGCTACTTATATTAAAGGATTTATCTTAGGGTTTTCTATTACATCATTAATTTATGTATATGGAATTAAAGGATTACTTGCATCATTCATATATATATTTCCTCATCAATTATTAAATATAATGGCTATACTTTTAGTATTTATTTATTCAGTAATGTTAACTAAATATTTATTTAGAATAGTTTCAGGGGATAAGACTATAAATATTAGAGTATTTTTAAAGAAATATTTCTTTATTCTTTTGATATCTTTGGGTATTACATTAATATCTTCATTATTTGAATCTTTTGTAGCGCCAGCATTATTTAAATTAATTATTAAGTTATTTGTGTAAATTAATAAAATAATATTATTTTAATTACTAAAATATCTAAATTTATGATATAATATCACTAGATATATTTTTAGGAAGTGATATTTATGAAAACAGTAGTAATTGGTATGTCTGGGGGAGTAGATTCTTCAGTCGCAGCATACTTATTAAAAAAAGAAGGATATAATGTAATTGGACTATTCATGAGAAATTGGGATAGTGTTATAAATAATGATTATTTAGGTAATCCTAATTTAGATAATGACATATGTCCTCAAGAAGTAGATTATAATGATGCAGTGGAAGTATGTAAGAAATTAGATATACCACTTCATAGAGTAGATTTTGTTAAAGAATATTGGGATAATGTGTTTACTTACTTTTTAGATGAATTAAATAAGGGGAGAACTCCAAATCCTGATGTTATGTGTAATAAGTATATTAAGTTTGATGCTTTCTTTAAAAAAGCCAAAGAATTAGGGGCAGACTATATTGCTACAGGACACTATGCAAGGGTTATTGATGGTAAGTTATGTAAAGCAGTTGATGATAATAAGGATCAATCTTATTTCTTAGCGTATGTAGATAAGAATAAATTTAAGGAAGTATTATTTCCTATTGGAGAATTAACTAAACCGATGGTAAGAAAAATTGCGGTAGAATTAGATTTAGTTACTGCTAGAAAAAAAGATTCTACTGGGATATGTTTTATTGGAGAAAGAAACTTTCGTAATTTCTTAAAGAATTATTTACCAAATATGCCTGGTGATATAGTAGATATTGAAACAAAAGAAGTTCTTGGTAAACATATTGGATTAATGTATTATACTTTAGGTCAACGAAGAGGATTAAATCTTGGAGGTAATGAATTAAAACATTATGTATGTGAAAAAGATTTAAAAAATAATATTTTATATGTTGCTAATGGTGATGAGAATAAATATTTATTTACTACTTCTGCTTTAGTTGAAAACTTTAATTTCTTAACCGATGATAGACCTAGTCAATGTAATTGTAAGTTTAGATATCGTCAAAAAGATGTTTCGGTTAATGTTGAATATCTAGAAGATAATATGATTAAAGTATCTTATACTAATGTTAAGGCAGTTACCCCAGGACAATTTTGTGTCTTATATGATAATGATGTATGTTTAGGTGGAGGAATAATTAAAGAAACTTTTAAATAACTTTAATTGTTCTTTTTATTTACTATAAATTTAGCTTATTGTATTACTTATTATAGTACATTTTCTTTACATTTTTTTAAAATTACTTGACATATTAGTGTAAAACAAGTAAAATATAATTAGAGATATGGAGGGATAGTATGAATACTATTGAGAAAATAAATTTAATTTTAAAACAGGCAAATATTTCAAAGGTAAATTTAGCTAAATATCTTGGAGTGTCAAGACAAATGGTATATAATTATCTAGATGGTGATGATTTATCTAAATTACCTAATGAGAAATGTCAATTATTATTAAAATTATTAGATGTAAAATCAGAAAAAGAAATTGATGAAATAGAAATAGATAATGAATATATTCAAAGTGTTGGTAATAAGATATATAACTCTAAGAAAAGTGCTCAAAAAAAGAATGAAATAATTGAATTATCAGGACTTAGAAAAGATGAACAAGAATTAGTTAGTGATATTGTATTCTTGTTGAAAGAAATGTTTAATGAGGATAAGACTAGAACATGTTATGATACAATTAATTATTACTATCACTTTTTACAAGCAATGGGTAATATGAAAGAATTGAAATATTTACTTGGATATATTTCAAAAGCTGCGGGATTTGTAAAACCAAATGTTTATGCATTTGAAGAAGAAAAACAATTTATCTTTGAAAGCATAATGTATTCTGCAATGACACTATATTCAAATGGTGGTGCATCAAGAACTAAATTAGCAGAGTCACACCGTAGGTGGGAAGCTGAACTTGCTAAAAAAAGTGAAGAAAAATTAAGTAGAACACAAGAATTAAATACTGCTAAGGTACAAGCTTTAAAAGAACTTGGATATACTGAAATAAATGAAAAGAATGCTAGTGAAGTATTTGATAAGATTGCAGAAATACAATCTAGGAAGATAAGTTAATTGAATAAGCAAAAGGGGATATTTAATGAGTAAAAATATTGTAATTATTGTGTTATCTATTTTAGTAGTAGCATTTGGAGGATTTATTGTATATGACAAATTTATTAATGAAAGTATAAATAATATAGTAAATAATGAAAATGTAAATGGTAATAATAACAAGAAAGATAATACTGTATATATAAAGTTAAGTCAGTTTGAGAATGTTATAGAAAATGAATTATCTGGTATTGAAGCCTTTAATTCATTAAGTGAAGTTTCAAATGAAAATAAACTTATTTTACTATATAATTTATATAAAAAGAATAATAAAAATACATCAGAAACATTTAAGAAAAGTGATTTAGAACAATTAAAAGAAAATAGTAGTTTAGCCAATATAGATATTACATATGATAATATTTGTGATATGTATGGAATATATACTATAGATAATAGTAAAGTAGGGTATAAGTATGATGAAAATAACGAAACATATACTTATACTGGAGAGTTAGGACATGGTGGAGTAACTGAAGGTATAATTTATAAAAAGTTAATTGATTATAAATATCAAGATGGTAAGTATGTATTAGAATATAATTATATATTCTATAATGGTGGAAGTTTAATGGATAAGGAAGATACAGACATTTATTATACAGTTTCAGATTTATTTGATGGTAAATCAATTAAAACTTTTAATAACAATAAAAATGAATTAGCTATGTATAATCAGTTTGATGCAATTAGTTATATTAAAAATAATTATAGTGAACTAGAATCTAAATTAAAAATTTTTACTTATGAGTTTGAAATAATAAATAATAAAATAGTTTTATCTAATTATTATGTTAAGTAAAATTTAATATAAGCCCCCTACTTTAAGATTTTGTAAGAGTAGGGGGAATATTATTTTTAAAAGGGGTATGACTACTCTTTTTTTATATTTTGTTTAACAGTTGTATTTGTAATGTAATATCTATTCAATTATATATATTTAAGTTTAAGTTAAGTTTATAATCATAGTTTTAATTTTATATTATATAAAATTAATTGCTATTCTAAATTTAATTCCAGATGTATAATCATCCATCTTAGTTTATCTCGATTCAAATTTTAATAACTGAAATTTAATTTGAGATATTAAAAGTAATATAATTATCCACCTCGATTTAAAATTGATATTCCCCCTATTTTATATTTCAAGTTAAGTAGGGGAGTAAATATGTTTAAATTTAATATAAGGCCTAAATTTAAATCGAGAATATATTTTAGGTATAATTATCCATCTTAATATAGATTAATATATAATTAAATA
>CDYU01051849.1_pt1 | contig 18996 bp, 10 predicted proteins | sample 480701 | NCBI WGS metagenome assembly CDYU01 (sample SAMEA3182105, study PRJEB8094) | gut metagenome | biome: human; feature: gut; material: Stool; isolation source: human stools | place: Canada | collected 2013-02-26 | reverse complement strand
GAGCAGTTCGGTAGCTCGTCGGGCTCATAACCCGAAGGTCGTTGGTTCAAATCCAGCTCCCGCAACCAATTTCAGGACTATCGTTTGATAGTCCTTTTTTCATGACCAAATCACCCACAAATACCACAAAAAGATCGGTCAGTAATCCCATTTGGGATCTACTGACCGATCTTGCTGTTTATTCACTTGCACAAAACATAACGTCAGCCTTAAATCAACGTTCCTTGTCCGTCAGCTCAAACCTGATACTGTGCAGGTCAAGCCCATTCTGCGCAAAGTATATCCTGAAAGTTGTGAAACGTGAGAACATAGGCGTTTCCTTTTCCATTGAAACAGCCTTGCCACCAGTGCCGTTGAACGTGAACGTACCCACCGCAGTACCCATGCTGAACAGCGTCATAGGTATCTGCGCAAGCTCACTCTGTGTAGAGCTTGCCGTAACTATCACCCTGTAAATACCGAAGTTTGACAGGTCAAGAGCAAAGCTATAAGAAGTGCCTTTCTTTGTGTCAACATCACTAAGGTCAAGAGTTATGTCACGGTCTACCTTGTAAAACTGTACAGGCTTGTCGTCCTCCTGCTCCTCGTCCTCTCGGTTTATCACCTTGACAGTATCTCCTATACCCTCCGCACGCTTAAGAGCATTAGTGTGAAGAAGAAATCCGCATATGTTCGCCGCATTTCTCTGAAGCTCACACCTCTCTATACCGCCATTTTCAAGGGCAGCAAGCGTGTTATCGTCATTCTTTTCTCCGTCAGGACAAACCATGTAAACATCGTTCTGCGCCCTGGCCATAGCTGCAAGATCTGTCTTGTCAGGCTCTTTTCCACGAACGTTTATGTTCGCCCACCAGTCCGTCATGGTGAAGCCCTTGAAGCCCCATTCCTCACGAAGTATCACTGTGTTAAGGTCAAAGTTTCCTGCCGTCCACAAGCCGTTTACTCTGCCATATGTGGTCATAACAGAGGAAGCTCCTCCCTCTTTTACCGCTATCTCAAAACCCTTTAGATATATCTCCCTGAGCGCTCTTTCCGATACCACTGAGTCGATAAAATGCCTGTTTGTCTCACGATTGTTCGCACAGAAGTGCTTTATCGTACCTGTCACCCCTGCACCAGCCATGCCCTTTAACTCAGCCGACGCCATTTTGCCAGTAAGAAAAGGATCTTCCGAGAAATACTCAAAGTTTCTGCCGTTCAAAGGGTGTCTGTGAATGTTCATTCCAGGGCCAAGCAGACAGTCCACCTTGTTAGCCGCCATTTCAAGTCCCATAAAAGTGAAAAGCTCACTTGTAAGCTCCTTGTTGAACGAAGAAGCTATCATAGTGCCGTTCGGCAGGCTGAAAGCCTTTGTGCCGCAGTCAAGTCTCATGCCCGACGGACCGTCCGAACAGCAGCCAGCAGGTATGCCAAAGCCATTGAGATTTTCCGACACTCCTCCGAACGCCGAAGCCGTACCGGCAGTAACCCTAGGGCTTCCCATGCCCTCGCCCCTTATAATGCAGGAAAGGTCATAGTCTGAAAGCTGTGCAATAAATTCGTCCATTGTGTTCTTGCCGTTCTTAACGTCCCAAAGCTTTATGCCCTTGTCACCAGTGTATGCTATCTCTTTCGGAAGCTTCTCCAAACGCCTTGCACTTTCGTCTACCTCAGATACAGGCACAGCCTCTCTGCCAATGCTGAAAGCTCCGACCTCGCAAACAGGCTTTATCCTCTCAAAACTCTCCACAGGAGCAAGCGACTGAGTGAGCCTTTCTGTTACCAGATCCTCACCCTGCTCAAAACTGCAAGCATATTCAGCACTTCTCACGTCACTGCCCACATAGAATTTATATTCCCCTGCTTCAAGCACATAGCATGACTTGTTGCCCGTCACACCCGAATCGTCATAAGAAGCAAGCTTTGCGATATCCACTGCTATCTCAACCACCTGCTCTTCCTGTGGTACAAGCTCCCTGGTCTTTTCAAAGCCGCAAAGCACTCTAGCCGCCTTGCCGAGCCTTCCCTGCGGAGCTTCGCAGTAGACCTCTATTACCTCTTTGCCCTTGTAAGAACCGATATTTTTCACCGATACAGAAAGCTTCACAGCCCCCTCTGTTATCTCAGCCTTTTCCGTCTTTATCTCAAACTCAGTGTATGAAAGACCAAATCCGAACGGATAAAGCACCTTTTCTTTAGCAAAAGTCTCAAAATAGCGATATCCCACATAAATATCCTCAGCGTAAATATCCCTGTTTTTCTCCCTGCCGAAATTAGCGTCCGAGGGGTAGTCCGACGCCTTGTATGCGATAGTGTCAGGAAGCTTTCCGCTAGGGCTGACCTTTCCTGTCAAAACGTCCGCCGTACCCTTTCCGCCTGTCATTCCCCCCTGCCAAACATAAAGCACAGAGTCAGGGGCAATTCTGTTTATGTCGGTCATATCAATGATATTTCCCACATTGAGAAGCAAAACAACTTTTTTGTAATTCTCCCTCACCACTGTGAGCATAGCTATCTCGTCATCGCTTAGCAAATAAGAGCCTGCCTCCAGCCTGTTGTCCTGCTCCTCGCCTGCCGTCCTGCCTATTATCACAATGGCAGTTTCACAGCTTTTTGCAGTTTCTTTGACAAGCCCCTCGTCAAGTGGCACCTCTTTCTGCGACCAAGGCTCTCCGCCCCAGCCCTCGCCTAAGTCGAATGGGTTTTCCTTGTCCCATTTTCTGTATGTGTCAAGAAGCTTCTCATTGACCTTTACGCCGTTATCAATAAGCCCGTCCAGAATGTTCACTACCTTAGTAACGTTCACCATTCCTCCCGAGCCTGTTCCGCTTTTATAATAATGAAACTGTATGCGTCCGAAAACAGCCACCTCTTTGTCTGTATCAATTGGCAGAGCATTATTATCATTTTTGAGCATAACAATTCCCTCAGAAACCATTTTCGCCGCAGTATCAAGATATTTGTTCCAATCAAGTATTCTTTCCATAGCTTTCACCTTTCCATATTTTCTATTGAATTTCAAAGTGTATTATAGCACAACCCTCCCACCTATTCAATAAAGATACTATGAACAATGGGTTTACTTTTTTTATAGCATATCCTGTCCTAAGGAAAAATATTGCACAATGTGTTTATTTGTGCTATAATGAGTATATATGACTGCACCGCACGCTCCTTGTTCGGTGTTCCTTATTAAAAAAATTATTATCGGAGGGGTAAAAGTGGATAATATCGTCACTGTCGGCGGACACATAAACGCATCTATAAACTTTGCCATGCAGCAAAACTATGTCCCTGTCATAAGAAGCCTTGTAGTAAATAACAACTCAGAAGAAGCCCTTGAGAATATCGGACTTAAAATAACCTTTGAGCCTGAGTTTGCAAAGGAATTTACATATTATATCGGCTCTATCCCCGCAAAAAGTTCTGCCGAAATATCCCCCGTGAGAATATCTACCAACACAGATCTTCTTTTCTCTCTTACAGAAAAAATGGTGGGCAATATCACCATTGAGGTGCTTCAAAATGGTGAAAATATCTTCACCTATCAGAACACTATAGAGCTTCTCGCCTGTGATCAGTGGAGCGGTTTGAACATAATGCCTGAGATGATAGCCGCATTTGTTACGCCAAATCACCCTGCGCTCTCCCCAGTTATTCATGACGCTTCCACGTTCCTGAAAAAGTGGAAAGGCGACCCCTCTTTCACAGGCTATCAGACCAACAACCCAAACAACGTGAAGCTTCAAATAGCAGCAATTTTTGCCGCCCTCGTCCAGCAGAAAATAGTCTACAACGATCCCCCTGCAAGCTATGAAGTCATAGGTCAGAGGATACGCCTGCCGCATAAGGTCTTGGAGCAAAAAATGGGCACTTGTCTTGACCTTGCGGTGCTTTATGCCGCCTGCCTTGAAGCGGTGGGACTTCACCCTCTGCTGTTTTTCATGACAGGTCACGCATTCTGCGGCTGTTGGCTTGAAAACGAAACTTTCGCAGATTGTTGCGTTGACGATGTTTCCGCCATTGAAAAGCGCATTGCAGAAAATGCCGAAGAAATGCTCCTTGTGGAGTGTACAGACTTTGTTGACAGCAACGTTCACGATGTCGAGCGTTTCGACCATGCCATGAAACACGGCAAAGACCATATAAGCAACATGGAATTTCAATGCGTCATAGACATTATCCGCACCCGTGGAAGCGGCATAAGGCCTATCCCACTGCGCCCCGAGCAAACCAATTCAGGTATGCAGCTTGCCGAAGAATCCGACAAGCCAAAAGAGATTCTCGCCCCCTCCGAGCTTAACAGCTCGCTTCTTGGCAAAGTGGCAGAGGGCAACGATAAGCCCGTCACAAAAATGCGCATATGGGAAAGAAAGCTTCTTGATTTCAGCCTGCGAAATTCTCTTTTGAACTTCCGTGTCACAAAGAACACCATGCAGCTTATGACTGCAGACCTTGGAAAGCTTGAGGACGAGCTTGCAAGCGGAAGTGACTTCCGTATCATGGAAATACCTACCGAGTGGACAGTTTCCACTCGTGACGCAAAAATATTCGCTATCGAGAACGAAAAGGACCTTGTGACAAATATCGCCGAGAACGAGTTCAAAAACAACCGCATAAGAACGTTCCTTAATGAAGCCGACCTTGACGCCGCCCTTAAAAGCCTCTACCGCTCCGCAAAGGTGAGCATGGAGGAAAACGGCAGCAACACCCTTTTCCTCGCTCTGGGACTTCTCCGCTGGTATGAAAGCGACCTTTCCGAAAAGCCACGCTATGCACCTCTCGTGCTCATACCGATAGATATCGTCCGCAACACACGCAATAAGGGCTATATAATAAGGAGCAGACAGGAAGAAACTCAGATAAACGTCACACTTCTTGAATATCTCCGCCAAGACCATGGCATCAGTATCACAGGTCTTGACCCTCTACCACTTGACGAACATGGCATTGACCTGCCCCTTGTTTTCAATACTATCCGTCAGGCTGTCATGGGCAAAAAGCGTTGGAACATCGAGGAATATGCCTTTATCGGTCTGTTCTCGTTCAGCCAGTTCGTAATGTGGAACGACCTTCGCAACCGCTCAGAGGAGATAAGCCAAAACAAGGTGGTGTCCAGCCTTATGGCTGGTTCTCTCACCTATGCCCCTGAGGATATAAGCATAACCCCTGAGAATATAGATTCCGATCTTGACCTTGAAAACATGGCAGTGCCAATGAGCGCAGACTCCTCACAGCTTGCCGCCATTGCCGCAGCAGGAAGCGGACAAAGCTTTGTCCTTCACGGCCCTCCGGGAACAGGAAAATCTCAGACTATCACAAATATGATAGCAAATGCCCTCTACAATGACAAGTCTGTGCTGTTCGTTGCCGAAAAAATGGCAGCCCTCAACGTGGTGCAGAAACGTCTTGCAAATCTGGGTCTTGACCCGTTCTGCCTTGAACTCCACTCCAATAAAACAAACAAGACCACTGTCCTTGCAGAGCTTGACAAAGCCCTTGAAGTGGGCAAAATAAAATCTCCCGAGGAGTATTCAGCCGAAGCCGCAAGGCTCAAAGCTCAGAAAGCCCAGCTCAACGATACCATAACCGCACTTCACGAAAAGCGTAACTGTGGTGTGACCCTTTATGAAGCTATATCAGCCTATGAGCGCAGTATATCCGAAAAAGACAAAATATCAGTTTCAAAAGATATTCTCACAAATATAGCAAAGGAAACTCTCGACCGCTTCAGCGACCTTGTGCATAGATATTCAATAGCCATAGCCGAAACAGGCGACTTTGCCGACTTCCCACTTAAAGATATCGGCATTACATCATATTCTATGGAACAGCGTGACAAGTTCCACACTGAAGCCGCCGACCTTGCCCAAAAAGCCACCGCTTCCTCTCAGTGCGCACAAACTCTCGCACAGGCTTATAGCTACAGCGGCGACCTTGACAAGACAGCAGTAAAAATGCTTTCTGACATATACAAAGCTTCCACCGCTGACGGTGAACTTCTTGACGGACTTCTCTGCGCACCTCACTATGATATCACCCTGCAAAAGATCAAAGATACTCTTGCCGTAGGAAAAGAGTATACCGCTCTCTGCACCGATATCCTCAGCCATTTTGAAAAAAGCGTCTTTGACTTCCCTGCGTCAGAATCGAAAATGCTATACAAGCAGGCAATTCAAAGTTGGTTCCTGCCAAAAGCAATGAAACTTGGCAAGCTTGTAAAAAGCCTAAAGCTCCACACCAAAGACCCTGCTTCCGTTACAAAAGCAAACCTTGGTGAAATTCTCGATAAGCTTTGCACCATAAGCGAAAAGAAAGACTTCCTGCGAAGCCTGCCTTCAGATGTAACAGCGCTTCTCACAGGTATTTACATGAACGAGCAGACCGATTGGAATGCCCTTGAAAAAGCCGTTTCAAAAACCGACAGCATTATGAATGCCATTAAGCAGAAAGCGGGTGCTGACCTTGCACAAATGGCTCAGACTATCGGAAAAGCAAACTGCACTTCTGAAGGACAGGCTCTCTCCTCGTTCCTTGAAAAGCTTTCAGCCTTTGAGGACAACTTCTCAGCCAACATGACCGCCATAGAAGCAGGTGCAGATTGGCTTGGCTTATCTGCAGAAAAGCTTAATACCTATGCCGAAAACGCCGATAAGCTTAGATACGCCGCCCAGTTCAACAGCGTTGACAAAGAGCTTTCAGACAACGGACTTTCAGGTGTCAGCGAAAGCTACCGCACAGGCAATGTTGACAGCGAAAACGTAGAAAAAGCATTCTCCTGCACGCTAAACTATCAGCTTGCACTTATGATAATAAACAGCGATAAACGTCTTAGCCAGTTCAGCAGTAACAGTGCAAACGACCTTATCACACAGTTCAAAGACACTCTCGATAAATTCTCACGCCTGACTATACAGGAGCTTTTGGCTCGTCTTTCCGCAAAAATACCTGCCCAAGGCTCAGCCTGCGCTTCCACCTCTGAAATGGGCATACTCAAACGTGCCATAAAGAGCAACGGCAGAATGATGTCACTTAGAAGCCTTTTCGATAAAATACCAAATCTTCTCCGCAAGCTCTGCCCTTGTATGCTCATGAGCCCCATATCAGTTGCACAGTATATAGACCCGTCATTCCCGAAATTCGACCTTGTTATCTTTGACGAAGCTTCACAGCTGCCAACAGCCGAAGCCGCAGGCACTATCGCAAGGGGCGAGAACGTTGTTATTGTGGGCGACCCTAAACAGCTCCCACCAACAAACTTCTTCTCCTCAAATCGGATAGACGAAGAAAACAGCGAAAAAGAAGACCTTGAAAGCCTCCTTGACGATTGCCTTGCTATCTCCATGCCGCAGCAGTATCTCAAATGGCATTATCGTTCACGCCACGAGAGCCTTATTGCCTACAGCAACATGAAATACTATGACAATAAGCTTCTCACATTCCCGTCCCATAACGACCTCATTTCAAAGGTGAGCATTATCCACCCCGAGGGTCACTATGACAAGGGCAGAACAAAGCAGAACAAGGCGGAAGCAAGAGCCGTTGTTGACGAGATAATAAGACGAATGAGCGATGAAAAACTCCGCAATGACAGCATAGGTGTTGTAACATTCAGCTCCGTTCAGCAAGATCTTATTGACGATATGCTCTGCGAAGAGTGGGCAAACCACCCTGAGCTTGAAGAACTTGACAGAAAGTCACCAGAGCCAGTCTTCATTAAAAACCTTGAAAACGTCCAAGGCGACGAACGTGACGTTATACTCTTCTCCGTCGGCTATGGCCCTGACGAAAAGGGACAAGTTTCAATGAACTTCGGCCCTCTCAACCGTGACGGCGGCTGGCGAAGACTTAATGTAGCAATATCCCGTGCAAGAAAAGCCATGATAGTCTACTCTGTCCTCCGTCCTGAGCAGATAGACCTTTCAAGAACACGTTCCGAGGGCGTTGCAGGACTTAAAGGCTTCCTGGAGTTTGCCGAGCGTGGAAAGCTTGCCGTAACAGCCCACAGCACCACAAAAAGCACAAGCGACAGCACTGTAACAGAGTGTATCGCAAAAGCCATAAAAGAGCTTGGCTATGGGGTGAAATGCAACATCGGAAGCTCCGAGTTCAAAGTTGATATCGGCATAATCGACCCTGACAATGAAAAGGAGTATCTCTTGGGCATACTCCTTGACGGTGAAAACACTCTCCACAGCTCAACCGCACAGGATAGATTTATCCTACAGCCAAGCGTGCTTAACGGTCTTGGCTGGAATATCCTGAGAGTGTGGACACTCGATTGGTTTGACGATAAGGACCGAGTTCTGAGAAACATAAAAGCCGCCATTGACAGCGCACCAAAGCATGAAGCCGAAACCGCTCCCCCCTCAAAGCCTGCCGTCTATTCCACATCGCAGTTTGAAAAAGAAGAAGCTTCCGCCCTCACATCAGCCTTTGCACAGCCCTATGTGACCGCAGATATTGGCATAATGGGTACATCTGATGACTTTTATAAGCCCGAAAACAAGCAGAAAATAAGGGAAACAGCCGAAAAGATAATCGCTGTCGAAGCACCAATAAGCGAGAAGCTTTTCATGAGAAAAGTTTTCACCGCATGGGGCATAACACGAAGCGGCTCAAGAGTGGAAAGCATCTTTGCCGATGCCGCACAAGGCGTTTCACCATTCGCCACAGCCGATGAAAACAGAGTTTTCCTTTGGAAAGAGGGACAATCCCCTGAAAGCTATTCTATCTATCGCACAAGCGACGATACCAACAAGCGAAGCATGGAGGATATCCCCTCCGAGGAGATAATAAACGCCGTGAAAGAAGTGCTTTGCCAGCAGATAAGCCTTTCAGAAACCGACCTCGTAAGAGAAACAGCCAAGAAATTCGGCTACACAAGAGCCGTAGGCATAACGGAGAGCGTAATAAGCTACACCCTGAAAAAAGCTCTCACCGCAGGTCTTATCAAAAAATCAGAAAGCGGAAACATCTCCGCAAAATAATACGCAAACAAACCCAAACCACCGCCGAGAGCTTTCCTCCCAGCGGTGGTTTCTATTCATATCAGTATTTCCATTTCTCCGAGCAAAGCTGCATCTCAACCATGTGCTTGTAGATACCGTTAGCCTTTTTAAGCGCCTCAGGCGAGCCTGTCTCAGCCACCTTGCCGTCTTTAAGCACAACTATCTTGTCCACACCGTCAACAGTTCTCATTCTGTGTGCTATTATAAGCACAGTCTTGTTATGTATAAGCTTTGCAATAGACTCCTGTATAAGCGACTCGTTGTCAACGTCCAGAGAAGCCGTAGCCTCGTCCATAAGAATGATAGGAGCGTCCTTTAGAAATGCTCTCGCTATGGATATACGCTGTCTTTCACCGCCCGAAAGCTCCGAGCCGTTCTCGCCTATCATGCTGTTCCACTTGTCAGGCATCTTCTCAACAAAATCCTCGCAGTGTGCAAGCCTTGCCGCCGCCATAACCTCCTCGTCCGTTGCGTCCTTTCTGCCTATCCTGATATTCTCCATAACAGTGTTGTTAAACAGCGTTACATCTTGGAAAACGATAGAGTAAAGTGACAAAAGCTTCTCAGGGTCAACGTCTGCAACATTCATTCCGCCAACAGTTATCTTACCCTTGTCATTATCCCAAAATCTTGCCGCAAGCCTTGCAACAGTGGTCTTTCCTCCGCCAGACGGACCGATAAGCGCTGTTATCTCCCCCTGCTTTGCAGTGAAGCTTACATCGGAAAGCACCTGCTCTTCACTCTTGTATGAGAAAGCAACATGGTCGAATGTGATATCATAACCCTTGTTGTCAAGCTTATCACTGCCCGACTGCTCCTCGTGCGAAAGTATCTCGTCCATACGATTGCAGTTTGCGTCTAGGCTTATTATAGCAGCCAAATTCTGAAGCGCTATCTGAAGCGGCTCATACATTCTTGTTACCACCAGCAGGAACATAAAGAACGTCAGCACCGTTATCTCACCCTTTACAAGAAGCGAGCTTCCCACAACAGCCACAGTTCCAATACCGAGCTTTAGTATCATCTGTGCCGAGCAAACGAACACCGCATTTGCAAACTCCGCCACGATAGCGTGCTTTTCCACAGCCTTTATCTTCTTTTCAAGCCCCTCAGAGTATTTCTCTGTCATGTTATATGAACGCAGGTCACGGAGAGTTTCAAGCCCCTCCTGAATGCCGTCAATGCAATCTATACGATATTTCATCGTCTTTTCGTGTATCCTTGACATAACCTTCTTTGAAGATATAACTATCATAAATGCTACCGGCATTACCCAAACTGAAGCAAGAGCCATTCTCCAGTCAAAGAAAAACAAGCTTATAACAATGATAGTAGTGGAGGCGATACCGCCCACAAGCTCAGGTATCCAATGCGAAGAGCCTGTTTCTATCATTGCACAGTCCGTCATGATAGTGTTCGTAAGGTCGGCAAGGTCTTTCTTACCAAAGTATGAAAGGGGTATCTTCCTGAGCTTTTCCGCAAGCGTCCTTCGTCTTACACCGCTTTCAACATATGTAGAGTAAAACGTGGACTTATACTGAAACAGCGTTGTAAGGGCAATAAGCAAAAGCACTCCCACTATCGCCCCCATAAAAAGCCAGAACTTATCTCTTGGAAGCTCTCCCTCAAGAAGATATGAGGAAAGCACATATAAAAGCCCCACAGGGAGCATAAGCACAAGGTTAGCAAGCGTAACAGCAATAAACGCCCTTATCATGCCTTTTGCACCCTTGTCTGAAAGGGCATATTTGTGTTTTAATTTTTCCGTGAAGCTCATAATCAAACACCTGCCTTTCTGACCTGCCAGCTTACAGACCTGTTGTATTCGTCCCACATACGGCTGTAGATCCCGCCCTGCTCTATAAGCTCCTCATGCTTTCCGCTCTCTGCTATCCTGCCCTCAGACAGAACGTAAATGCGGTCTGCATTTGTTACCGTTGAAAGCCTGTGTGCTATCATTATAACTGTCTTGTCTTTTGAAAGCCTCTCAAAAGCCTGCTGAACAAACCTCTCGTTGTCAGGGTCGGCAAAAGCCGTCGCCTCATCAAGTATAATCACAGGCGCATTTTTCAAAAACGCCCTTGCAATAGAAAGCCTCTGACACTCGCCCCCAGAAACGTATATGCCCTTTGAGCCTATCATAGTATCAACGCCCTCAGGGAACTTCTCGATTATATCCATGCACTGTGCGTCACGAAGCGCCTGCATAACTTCTTCGTCCGTGGCGTCAGGTCTGCCCATTCGCACGTTTTCAAGAATGCTCATTTTAAGAAGCTTGCTGTCCTGGAAAACATATGAAACATACTTCATAAGCTCCTCTGACGGAATGTTTCTCACATCTGCTCCGCCTATCTTTATAGAACCGCTCTTTACGTCCCAGAAACGTGCGATAAGGGAACAAAGTGTGGTCTTTCCTCCCCCTGAGGGACCTACTACCGCAATATGCTCTCCTGCCTTTATGTTCATCGTTATTCCGTCAACAGCGTTGCTCTCTGCATTGTCATAAGCAAACACCGCATTGTCAAGCTGGATAGATGAGTCCTTTGGAGTTTCACCGCTCTTTGTCTCAGCAAGCGGCTCAGTTTCAAGAATAGAATACATTCTGTTCACAGCGTCGTCCACCAACATCTGTGACTCTCCTGCATATGCTATCTTCATAAGCGTTACAGTAAGAATAGAAGTTATTATCACATAGAAGAAAAGATTAAGAACAAACTCGTCCGTAACTCCATGGGAAGTGAGTTTGAAAGCCGCAATTATAAGCGCCGCAAAAATGCCGTTTGCCGCAGTGGTGAAGCATATCATCGGAAGCATCATGTTCTTTGTGTATCCAAGAGTCCACTTTTCATATTCGTCAATAGCAAGCTTGAAACGCTTGAAAGAAAATATCGTCTGACCAAAGGTTTTTACAACAGGTATTCCGCGAACATACTCCACCGCCTCAGAGGACATTTTTTCAAGTGCATTCTGATACTGCTTCATATCCTCCGCCATTTTAGGACCCATCATAAGCGTGCCCATAAGCACAAATGCGATGAACGCAGGGATAAGGCTAATAAGTCCAAGCCGCCAGTCGAATATGAACATCATAACAAGCAGACCCACAGGGGTCGCCATTGAAACAGCCTTGTCAGGGAAATTGTGGGCAAGATAGGTTTCCGTTGACGTACTTGAATCCATAACTATCTTTCTTATCTTTCCTGTTCCCTCAGCTTCAACATAACCAAGCGGAAGCTTCATAATATGCTTCATCATGCTCACTCTCATGTTAGCCTGCACCCTGAACGCTGCCTTGTGAGAACACATTAGCGCAGCGATATAAAACACCATTCCAAGAAGTGCAAAGCCCACAGCCTCCCAGCCGTATCGGCTTATGTTCTCCGCCTTTGAAAAATCAGGTCTTACCCTGAGTATCTCTTTTATGATGCGCCAAACATCATAAAACGGTATCAGTGCTATCCATGCACTTATTACAGCAAGAACAGCAGAAGCGTAGGAATAATACTTATGTCCGCCTGCATAGTGCATAAGAACTGCAAAGGAACTTTTCTTTTTCTCTTTCTTTTTCACAACAATACCTCCTGTTTGTTTATAAAGTTAGGTTTAACTAACTTATTACCATTTAAAAAGCAACACCCTATAAGGGGTTGCTGAAAATGTTAAAAAAGTCAAATGATTTTGACATCTTTTCTGTAGGGGAGCGGCGCAATTTCTGCTTTGCAGAAATGCGAAGTCCCGCTCCCTGCTCAAAGTTCTACTAAAAACCCGAACAACACCAAGACCCTACAAGCCCATATCCTCATAATTCTGCCCCAGAACTTTCCCCCAGCCTGCGAAGCAGAACTCTCTTATGCTTTTCATAAAGATCTGCGCCTCATCATAAGAAAGATCATGAGAGACCACCTCGTAAATATAAGACCAGCCTGTTCGGCAGATAACGTGTATAAAGAAGTCGCTCACCATGTTTTCACGCCTTGAAAACTGCTTTACAAACTCCCTGTAATACTTTTCCTCTATCTCAGCAAGCTCGTCAAAATAATGCTCATACTCCGTTCCTGCTGAGCGGCAGAAGATAAGCTTGAAAACGTCAAAGTTTTCATAAATATATTTCAGCACAAGCTCAGTTCCCTCATTGCCCTGACTTGTCGCCTCCGCAGGGTCGCCGCTCTCCGTGGCAGCGGTTATGCTTTCAAGATACAACTCCATAAGTCCGTCTGCAGCCGGCTTTACCACCGCCGAAAAAAGTCCAGCCTTGTCCCCAAAGCGTGTATATATAGACCCCGTACTTACTCCGCTCTCAGAAGAGATCCTGCGAAGATTTGCATTTTGAAAGCCGTGTTCAAGAAATTCTTTTTTTGCACTCTCTATAAGAGTTTCTGTAACTCCTGCTGTTTCCGTTCTCATTTTGCACCTGCCTGAAAATAACCATGTTATAATAACACTGTTATTATAACATGGTTATTTAAACTTGTCAAGGGGGAATATCATATTTTTTTCAAATTTCGGTATACATCCCTCTATCACCTTTGTGATATGCTCTATGTCATCCTCACAGCCGCCCTTTATCCATTCCTCTATTATCCCTGTGATACCCTTTAGATAAAACGCCATAAGATAATGCCTCTCGTCCAAAGGGACACCAAACCGCTCCATAACAGGGTCAAAAATGTGTTTGAACATACGCTTATATGTAGTGTCAACACCAAATACCGCAGGGTGTTCCGTTGCCGCACGATACAATTGACGATTTTCCTTTATAAACTGCAAATACGGCTTCAGATATTCAGGCTTTATCCACATAAGCTCCTCATATGAACAGCTTTCTATCTTAGGAATAACGCTCAGACTGCCCTTGAAACTTGCCAGAAATTTTTTCTGCATATATTCAAGACTTTCCTCCAGCAGATCCCCTACCGTTTCATAATGAAGATAAAAGGTGGAGCGGTTCACCCCCGCCTTTTCGCATATTTCCTTTACCGTGATAAAAGAAAAATCCTTTCTTTGCAAAAGATCAAGAAACGCCTTGTCCATTTTCTCTGCCGTGTTGAAATATTTGCTTTCTGACTTGTTCAAGTTCTTCACCCCTCTGTTTTTATCTTCCTGCTGTGCACAAGCATATACACCGCAATGACTATCACCGCCAAGCTCAGTTCCTTTTTCATAAATTACTTGTCACTTATCTCTTTTGCAAGCTGGATTATCTCAAAAGCATATTTCTGCTTTCCCTTTTCAAGAAGCTTTTTGTATATCGGCAGATTAACTCCCATGCCTATCATGCCGATAATGCCAATGATAATTCCTGCAACGAAAGAAGCCGTTGAGCCGCTTCCGATAACTCTCATTCCAAGGCACATTCCAATGCCAAAAACCAGTGCCGAAAGTATTCCCAGCGAGTAAGTAAAAATGTTCGCAGGAAGCTTTGCCTTTTTATCGAGCTTGCGAAGTGCCACCACCTTTGATGTGTCCTTTGGTGCATATTCATTTGCCAACTGTTCTGCGTAGATCTTATCTGTGTTCATTTTTCACAGCCTCCTTTGTATTTTATGTCTATATTATACATAACTCCAAAAGAAAACTGAACAACATCTCCGCAGCTTTGTGTCGATTTTAAATTTTTTCTGATATTATAATACCACACTGCGCTTTTTTCGTCAATGCAGTGACATTCTCGCTCCTTGAAAGATTTTTGATTTTGTAGTATAATCTAAATAAAGAATACAACGACAGGAAATGATAAAAATGAACGCCATAAAAAAAGCCTTTAACTTCGCTAAAAAAGAAACCGTCCTGATAGTGGCAATGCTCTTAGCCGTTATATCTGCATTTTTCGTCACACCTGACAAAGCATATGCAAGTTATATCGACTTCCGAACACTTGGACTTCTGTTCTCTCTTATGACAGTGACCGAGGGCTGCAAAGGTCTTGGCATTTTTGAACGCAGTGCAAAATTTATCATAAGCAAAGTCAATACCGCATTTCAGCTTTCCATAGTGCTTGTGGGGCTTTGCTTCTTTTCAAGTATGTTCATAACAAATGACGTTTCACTTCTGACCTTTGTTCCCCTCACTCTCACCGCCCTCTCAACTCTCGGTGAAGCAGGTAACAAGCTTCTCATACCCATTGTCGTTCTGCAGACCATTGCCGCAAATCTTGGCAGTATGCTCACGCCTATAGGCAATCCTCAGAATCTATACCTTTTTGGTGTATCGGATATGAAGCTGAAAGATTTTCTTGTACTTATGCTTCCCTTTACTATTGTTGCAGGAGCGATGCTTTTTCTGTGGACGCTTGCAGTGTGTAAAAAGTCAGGAAAGCTGTCTGTCAAGACAGATATAACTGCTGAAAACTTCGATACATATTCGACTAAAGACAAGACAAAGCTTTCAGGATACGTCCTGCTTTTTGTCCTTTGCCTGCTTACAGTTGCAAGGCTTGTCCCATGGCAGATAACAGCCCTCTGCGCACTTGCTTTCTCTGCCATTGCTGACAGAAACGTGCTTAAAACAGTTGATTACTCACTGCTTCTTACTTTCTGCGGATTTTTCATCTTTATCGGAAATATGGGCAGAGTAGAAATTTTCCGCAGTGTCCTCAGCAGCATAATAAACGGTCACGAGCTTTTTATTGCCGTTGCCGCAAGTCAGATAATAAGCAACGTTCCATGTGCTATACTCCTTTCAGGCTTCACCAACAAGCTGAACGCACTTATAATAGGAACGAACATAGGCGGCCTTGGCACTCTTGTCGCCTCCATGGCAAGCCTTATATCCTACAAGCAGATATGCCGCAGCCACCCCCATATCAAAGGCAGATATTTCGCATATTTCACAGCCGCAAATATCGCTTTTCTCGCTGTAATGGCTCTGACTGTAAAGATCGCATACTGAAATAAGTTTTCTATACCCTGCCCACTTTATCTGCATAACATTTTTGCTAAATGCCCACACTATCCGCAGGAGGTGTTTTTATGCTTGAATTTTTTGCAGGAACGCTGATAGGCGGTTTTGTGGGCGTTGTGACAATGTGCCTTTGTATCACCGCAGGCGAAAGCGACCGTCACGATGAACGATGATGTTTTACACAGGTAAACTTCGTGATTTTCACCAAAAAAGCTGCCGCAAAATCTCCCTTTGCGGTGGCTTTTTTTATGCCTGTCCGTATTGACAAATACTCCGCTTTGTACTATAATAGTATCATTGTACTTTAGCAAGTAAAAACGCAAAAGCGTAAAAGCTTTAAAGCGACACATGAAGTAAAAGGAGTGTATTGGATTGACAGCAAGGTGGATAGTATTGGTATTATACCTTGCACTTATGATAGGCATAGGTGTTTATTACCGCAGAAAATCGGCAAGCGTCAATGATTTTGTACTGGGAGGAAGAGGTCTTGGAGCATGGTTCACAGCCTTTGCATATGGAACTTCATACTTTTCGGCAGTAATTTTTGTAGGCTACGCAGGAAAATTCGGCTGGAATTACGGTGTGGCTTCCACATGGGTAGGAATTGGAAACGCCGTCATAGGCTCATGGCTTGCATGGAAAGTTTTGGGCAGACGTACAAGGATAATGTCAAAACACCTTGAGGCAAAGACCATGCCTGAGTATTTTGAAAAGAGATACAACAGCAAGCCTTTGAAGATAGTTTCGGCACTTATCGTGTTCGTATTCCTTATCCCTTATACGGCTTCGGTCTACAACGGCTTGTCAAGACTTTTTGAGAAGGGCTTTGGCATTCCTTACAAATATTGTATAATCGGCATGGCAGTTTTCACTGCGGTGTATGTTATCATGGGTGGCTACAAGGCTACAGCACTGAACGATTTTATTCAGGGAATAGTAATGCTTGTAGGCATTGCGGCGGTAGTTCTTGCAGTGCTTGGCGAAAACGGTGGCCTTGGAAATTCTTTTGACCTGCTTGGTGATATTTCTGACGCAAATGGCGACAAGGGTGCATATTCGTCACTATTCGGCCCTGACCCTATAAACCTTGCAGGCGTTGTTATTCTTACCTCTCTCGGCACATGGGGACTTCCGCAAATGGTGCAGAAATTCTATGCAATAAAAGACGACAAGGCTATCAAAACAGGAACTACAGTATCCACATTCTTTGCAGTAGTGGTAGCAGGCGGCTGTTACTTCCTTGGTGGCTTCGGCAGACTTTTTGTCAAGAGCGCTGACGGACTTCCTGAGGGCGGTTTTGACGGAATAGTTCCGACTATGATGGAAAAGCTCCCTTCACTGCTTTTCGGACTTGTTATCGTTCTTGTGCTTTCTGCTTCAATGTCAACACTTTCATCGCTTGTGCTTACATCAAGCTCCACTTTGACTATCGACCTTATCAAGCCTATAATGAAAGAAAAAATGGACGAGAAAAAACAGCTTATCACAATGAGAATTTTCATTGCCGTATTTCTTATCATCTCAGTTGTGCTTGCAATAATCACTCTTGAAAATCCACAGACAGTAATTTCAACTCTCATGTCTATCTCATGGGGTGCACTTGCAGGAGCATTTCTTGCGCCGTTTATGTACGGACTTTTCTGGAAGGGCGTAACGAAGACGGCTTGCATGGCAAGCTTTATCGCAGGAGTAGGCATAACAGTGATACACATGGCATACTACACCCTTGCAGGACACACAGGCACACTTTGTGGCATAAACCTTGCCTCGCCTATCAACGCAGGCGCATTTGCGATGCTTTTCGGACTTGTTCTTGTACCTATCGTTAGCCTTATCACAAGGCAGAGCGACGCTGACAAGGCTCATGCTGAAAAGGTGTTCGAGTGTTATAATGACAGCGAAATATGATTTCACATCGCTTACATACTTGAAATGCAGACAGGGACGGACTTTGTTCGTTCCTGTTTTTTTGTGCGGATAATGCAAATGATATAGTGAGCGAAACGACAAAACAAGCGGGCGAACGGTGTTCGCCCCTACGATTTTGTTGCCGTGGGTTTTAGCCTTTTTTATTCAATTTTCAAATTGCATTCGGAGTATGACACTGGGTATTATGCCCTAGGTTTTGTATACACAAAATATCACAATGCACGCCCACGTCCTGATACAAGTACTCTACAGCCTGTTCCAGAATCTCTCATCGTATTCACTAAGTCACAGGGCTTGTACGTGCCCGCAAGTATCTAAGACGCCTTCTACTTATCCCTGAAAAATGCTCTTTTTGTTGCATAAAAAATGCAACAATTAATGGATTATTGCCAAATTAAATCATAAATCATTTGTTTGCACAAATTGACCACATGAATTTTGTATAATATCCACTGTAGGGGCGAACAGTGTTCGCCCGTTTTCCTACCTGAACTAACTTTTGGGGGTCCACATTATTAATGTGTATACAGACAGCAAAAAGTTCCATAAAACACCGTTCAACACCTGAACGCATTTTATGAAAATTTTGCTGCACTGTAATTGACTTATAGGGCATTTTATGATAAAATATTGAAGATAAGTTACAAAAACAACATGACAATTATGCAAGGGGGAGAAAAATGTCGATACTTTTATTGCCGTTCAAGATAGTTTTCCTGATAGTTGCGTTTATACTAAAGGGCGTTCTATACTTGCTTGCGTTTATTCTGAACTTTATTTCTGAGGTCTTAGTCGCTTTGCAATACATACTTGGAAGTGTCTTTGTATTGGTGGCTATCGGAGGTACTATCGTACTTGTCAGAAACATTCAGAATGGCTCTCTTACAGGCTTGCAAGGCGGTGTATTGATAGGCTTTTTATGGCTCATATCCATGGCTTTCAGCATGATGTTCTATTTAAGCAGTGCGGCGGCTGACCTTTTTGAAAGCATTGGCGATTGGTTAGGGGACACGGCTTTGGGCTTTTTCTACTAGAGATTGGGCAAAAAAGACGCCGTCAAAAAGACAGCGTCTTATCATTCACATTTTCTTTCGGCAAACACCTAAGCCAAGTTGAGGTTTCACTGTGCAACCCCTCCCGAAAGCTCAACCAAGCAACGCTCTTGGCACGCCCCTTG
>CDYU01045843.1_pt1 | contig 19226 bp, 10 predicted proteins | sample 480701 | NCBI WGS metagenome assembly CDYU01 (sample SAMEA3182105, study PRJEB8094) | gut metagenome | biome: human; feature: gut; material: Stool; isolation source: human stools | place: Canada | collected 2013-02-26 | reverse complement strand
CTGGTATGCATCTTACCTTTCAGATAAGCTGCGGTTTCTTGTATTTTCTCTAACATAGTCAATAATATGTTGGTTAAATTTATCTTGTTGATTTTGTAATATCTCAATCTCAATCGGCAAGGCGTAAATAAACGGTTTCAGTTCCTCGCTCAATACCGGATGATGAATCAGGCGGGTTGCATCTTTCTCGGTGGTGACAATCAGTTTATGTTCACCTTTCAGTTTTCCGAATCGTTCCTTGATCTGTTGTATGTCCCGATGACTGAAATGATGATGGTCGTCGAATGAAAGCGAATCAATCTGATCGGTATACATTTTCAACTCTTCGAGAATAGGCGCAGGTGATGCAATGCCCGTTACCAGCAAAATATCCGTATTCGTTAAAGCACTCAGCGGTAACTCATTCACTGTAGAATCAATCTCTGAATTTGCTGATGGAAATACCGGTTGCAGATTTCCATAACGAAACGATGAGAAGTATAACTGCTGATAAGGATAAAGGTTCAGTCGTTTTGTGATAATATTATAGTCAATCGGCTTAATATCCTGCGGACACTTTGTGACAATGACGATTTGTGCCCGGTTTTTACCGTTGACAGACTCGCGCAGACGACCTGCCGGAAGTAAAGTATCGTCGCAGAAGAGGCGGTGATAATCCGTCAGCAGGATGCTTAGTCCCGGCTTGACGTAACGGTGCTGGAAAGCATCATCCAGCAATACAACTTCAATGGACGGTTCTTTGATGGATAGTAATTGTTCTATGCCATGGCAGCGGTTCTCATCGACAGCTAGTGTGACAGACGGGAACTTGGTATGCATCTGGTAAGGCTCGTCACCGATGCTGCGTGCAGTACTTTGGGGAGTGGCAAGCACATATCCTCGGCTATGCCTTTTATATCCCCGGCTTAATACTGCCACATGATAGTTATCACGAAGCAGCTTTATCAGATATTCGGTGTGCGGCGTCTTTCCCGTGCCGCCTACAGACAGGTTGCCGATGCAGATGACAGGAACACCAAAACTCTTTGACCGGAGGAATCCCCAGTCAAAGAGTTTGTTTCTTACTGTTACCACTGCCCCGTAAATCCATGAGACAGGGTAAAGCCACTTATGTATCTTGATAAAGTGTTCGTCCATGCAGTACAGTTTACTTGATATTTAGTTCAAACGGAATGCGTGCCTGAATCATGGAACGCTCTTTTAAATTTTTCAGCATACCGAATTGTTGATAATACTCTCCTAACTTGCTTTTCAATATTTGTGATTCCACATAATTAGTGGGTTTCGTATTGAGCAGTGAAGAAAGGAGGTCTTGTTTTGCCGGATAAGAAACAACTGTATATCCTTCGATTCCTGCTTTCCTGACAGCAATCTCCAAAGCTGTATCAATACCTCCGAGTACGTCTACCAGTCCAAGTTCTTTAGCAGCTTCTCCTGTCCATACACGACCTTCAGCTATTTTCTCAATGGCCTCTTTGCTCATATGGCGCCCCTCAGCGCAGCGATTGACGAATGTATCATAACCTTGGGTAATCATCATCTGCATCAGTGTCTTCTCATCCTGATTGAAAGGACGCATGATATTTCCAAAATCTGAAAATTTATTTGTTTTTACCACATCGTAGGTCAAACCGATCTTTTCTGATAATTCCTTAACATTCGGTACCATACCGAAAATTCCGATGGATCCCGTCAATGTAGTCGGCTCTGCAACGATTGTATCGGCTACACAAGAGATATAATAACCACCTGATGCGGCATAATCACCCATAGAAACAATTACTGGTTTCTCTGTTTTCAGTTCTTTCACGGCATGCCAGATTTGTTCGGATGCAAAAGCACTTCCACCCGGTGAATTAACACGGAGAACGACAGCTTTTACATCCTCGTCATCTTTTAGCTTACGCAAGTCACGAATAACTTTTGTGCCTACAATTCCCTCTTCAGAAGTTGAAGAACCGCTGTAATCTGTGATTTCTCCGGAGGCATAATAGACCGCTACGATGTTACCGCTTTTATCTTTCGGCATGTTTTTTTTCACATTGATCATGTCACTCAACCCTAGCACCGGAAGGCGGTCATCTTCTTTCAAGTCCACCCACTGTTTAAGATAATTGCGAACATCATTGCGGTAAATCAATGTGTCCGCCAAGCCACATTGCACACTTTCCTCTGCCGGATAAAACATCAGCATACGGTCAGCTAAAGCATTCAGTGAATCTACGGGGAGGCTGCGGGAAGCAGATACCCCTTCGGTAACCTGTCCCCAAATCGAGTTGATAAAAGCTGTCACCTGTTCACGATTGGCAGGACTCATTTCTGTAGAAATAAACGGTTCTACAGCGGATTTATAAGTACCTACTTTAAATATCTGCATTTCTACCCCGATCTTTTGCAGTAAGTCTTTATAAAACAGAGGAGCGGAAGCGATGCCTTTCCACTCAATCATTCCTTTCGGATTGAGCAATACCTTGTCCGCTACACTGGAAAGATAATAAAGTCCTTGTGTATAGCTATCTCCGTAGGCTATGATGAACTTTCCGCTTTCTTTAAAGTCGAGCAATGCGTTACGGATTTCCTGCAAAGATGCATACGAAGTTCCGAGCATACTTGCCTGCAGATAAATTCCTTTGATATTTTCATTTTCTTTTGCTTTTTTGATGGAAGAAAGAATATCGTCCAGCCCGTATGTATTGGAGTCGTCGCTGAACAACTGTGATAAGATACCTAACGGACCCTCCTGAGTGCGTTCGACTAATACACCGTTCAGGTCGAGCATCATCACAGAATTCTTTTTCACTATTGTTTCTGTATCCGCGGTTGATACAATGCCGAACAATGTTACCATGCCGATAATAAATAATACAATGCTTGACAGGATGATACCGGTCACAGTGGCGAGCGTAAATTTCAAGAAATCTTTCATTATACTATTGTTTTTTTGAGTCAGCTTGTTTTAAAGCTAACAAAGATAAATAATTGAGTTGATATTTATTCAATAAGTCGTGCGAATTTTTGTTTTGTCACAATGAATCAGGTTTATTTGCTTTTAGAATGCTGCCCGGAACAGGGTAGATATAAATTTTGAATGATCGGACTTGGGGACCATTTTTCTATTGTATTTTAGTGTAGCATTGAGAATTATTCTCTAAATTTGTAGCATTAACTTAACATTATGATTATCATGAAAAGAAAATCCCCTGTGATGGCCGTTGCTTTGGCGGGACTGTTTATGTACACTTCCTGTTCTCCGACGGAGCAAGCGGAAACGAAAGATTACACCCAGTATGTGAATACCTTTATTGGTGCTGCTGACAATGGGCATACATTCCCCGGAGCTTGCTATCCTTTCGGAATGATACAGACCAGTCCGGTGACGGGTGCAGTAGGTTGGAGATATTGTTCGGAATATACTTATCAGGACTCTCTGATCTGGGGCTTCACTCAGACTCATCTGAACGGAACCGGATGTATGGATTTGGGGGATATTCTGGTGATGCCGGTTACCGGTACCCGTGCCCGTGCATGGGATGCTTACCGCAGCCATTTCCCGAAAGACAAGGAAGCTGCTACTCCGGGATATTATACAGTCGAATTATCCGATCCGCAGGTAAAGGCGGAACTGACTGCTTCTATCCATGCAGCTCTTCATCGTTATACATATCATAAAGCAGATTCAGCTTCTCTGCTGATTGACTTGCAGCACGGACCTGCCTGGAGAGAAGAACAATATCATTCACAAGTGAATAGTTGCGAAGTGAACTGGGAAGATGCTCAGACGCTGACCGGACACGTGAATAACACGGTCTGGGTTGATCAGGACTACTTCTTTGTGATGAAGTTTAATCGTCCGGTAATAGATTCGCTTTACCTTCCGATGGGAGAAACTGAGAAAGGAAAGCGAATCATTGCTACTTTCGACTTGAAGCCGGGAGATGAACTGATGATGAAGGTGGCCCTTTCGACTACCAGCGTAGAGGGAGCAAAGAAGAACTTGCAGGCTGAAATACCAGACTGGAACTTTGACGGTGTGAAGCTGGCTGCCCATGACGAATGGAACAGCTATCTGAGTCGCATGGACGTAGAGGGTACGGATGATGAAAAGACGAATTTCTATACTTGTTTTTATCACGCACTGATTCAGCCTAACCAGATTTCAGACGTAGACGGTATGTATCGTAATGCTGCCGATTCGATTGTGAAGGCCGGAACAGGAACATTCTATTCAACCTTCTCTTTATGGGATACTTATCGTGCCGCTCATCCATTCTATACATTAATGGTTCCCGAACGTGTGGATGATTTTGTTAATTCATTGATAGAACAAGGTGAAGTACAAGGCTTCCTGCCTATTTGGGCATTGTGGGGAAAAGAAAACTTCTGTATGATCGGCAATCATGGTGTATCTGTTATTGCTGAAGCCTACCGAAAAGGTTTCCGTGGTTTTGATGCGGAACGTGCTTTCAATATGGTGAAGAAGACACAGACTGTATCTCATCCGTTGAAGTCCGACTGGGAAGTGTATACGAAATACGGATATTTCCCGACAGATCTGACAAAAGCGGAATCCGTCTCTTCAACTCTGGAATCGGTATATGACGATTATGCGGCAGCTGACATGGCCCGTCGTATGGGAAAAGAAGAAGATGCTGCTTACTTTGCGAAACGTGCAGATTATTATAAGAACTTATTCGATTCACAGACGAATTTTATGCGTCCGCGTAAAGCTGACGGAACCTGGAAATCTCCGTTTAATCCTAGTGATGTAGGACATGCGGAAAGTACAGGCGGTGACTATACGGAAGGAAATGCATGGCAATATACCTGGCATGTGCAACACGATGTTCCCGGTTTGATTGCTCTCTTTGGTGGAGAAGAACCTTTCCTGAACAAGCTGGATTCCCTGTTTACAGTGAAACTGGAAACAACCCAGGCTGATGTGACAGGTTTGATCGGACAGTATGCACATGGTAATGAGCCCAGTCATCATGTTACTTATTTATATGCTTTGGCAGGGCGTCCGGAACGTACACAGGAACTAATCCGTGAAATCTTTGATACTCAATATAAGAACAAGCCTGACGGACTTTGTGGTAATGATGACTGTGGTCAGATGTCCGCATGGTATATGTTCAGTGCAATGGGTTTCTATCCGGTAGATCCGGTAAGCGGTGATTATGTATTCGGAGCTCCTCAGTTACCGAAGATTGTGCTACATCTGGCTGATGGAAAGACCTTTACTGTGATCGCTGAAAACTTATCGAAGGAACATAAATATGTGGATAGTATCACGCTGAATGGCGAACCTTATACAAAGAATACGATTTCTCATGAAGATATTCTGAAAGGTGGTACACTCGTATATAAGATGAAATAGACTGTATACAGAGTAGTATAAAGAAGATCCCTCCAAAGTTTTTTTCTTTGGAGGGATTTTTGGCTTTATATGCTTTAAATTCGAATAATTCTCTAAATTTGTGCTATTAATCTGACTGGTACATTCATGGAGAATACTGAAACTTTAATAGTGGAACAACTGAAGATAGGCAATGAAAATGCTTATCGTTACATATATGATCATCACTATGCCCTGCTCTGTTATGTTGCCAATGGTTATCTAAAAGATCAGTTCCTTTCCGAAACCATTGTAGGAGATACTATCTTTCATTTATGGGAGATACGTGAGACTTTGGATATTTCAGTCTCTATCCGTAGTTACCTGCTGAGAGCTGTCCGTAATCGTTGCATTAACTATCTTAATTCGGAACGTGAAAAGAGAGAAATAGCATTTTCTGCTCTTATGCCCGATGAGATAACGGATGATAAAATCATACTGTCCGATTCGCATCCGTTAGGTATTTTACTGGAACGTGAACTTGAAAACGAAATATATAAGGCTATCGATAAATTGCCGGACGAATGCCGTCGGGTTTTTGCTAAAAGTCGCTTTGAAGGAAAATCATACGAAGAAATTTCCGGTGAACTGGGAATATCTATTAATACAGTTAAGTATCATATAAAGAATGCTTTAGCTTCTTTACACGCTCATTTGAGTAAGTACCTGATTTCTCTATTACTATTTTTTTTCAGGTAAAGCGAAAAAAAATCATTTTCTGACTACCCTTAATTAAAAAACAACTGTCTCCTTTATAGAAAGCATAAATATGGAAGAAGAAAATAAACATATTGATGAACTGATTGCCAACTATCTGACTGAAGGTCTGGATAAGAACGCTTTAGATGAACTAAAAACATGGATTGCCGCATCGGCTGAAAATCAGCAATATTTTATCCGTCAGCGGGAGATCTGGTTTTCAGCTGTAAGTCGTGAAGCCGCATCTGTCTATGATAAGGATAAAGCGTTTGAGAATTTTAGAAACCGTGTCGAAAGTCAGAAGGAAATTCAGAGCACTTCCCGTCGAGGTTTTAGCCTGTCAGCGTTGTGGCGTTATGCTGCGGTTGTTGCAATCATAATAGCGGTGGGATGTATTTCTTATTGGCAGGGAGAGGTGAATGTGAAAGATACTTTTGCAGATATTTCAGTAGAAGCCCCTTTAGGATCAAAAACAAAACTTTATTTGCCGGATGGCACATTGGTCTGGCTTAATGCCGGTTCACGCATGACATACTCGCAGGGGTTTGGTGTCGATAACCGAAAAGTAGAACTGGAAGGGGAAGGATATTTTGAGGTAAAGCGGAATGAGAAGATTCCCTTTTTCGTAAAGACTAAAGATCTGCAATTACAGGTGTTGGGAACAAAATTCAATTTCCGTGACTATCCGGAAGATCATGAATTGGTCGTTTCTTTGTTGGAAGGTAAGGTCGGATTGAACAACTTGTTGAGAGAAGAAAAAGAAGCTGTCCTTTCACCTGATGAAAGGGCCGTATTAAATAAGGCGAACGGGCTTTTGACTGTAGAGTCGGTTACCGCATCCAATGCGTCTCAGTGGACGGACGGTTACTTGTTTTTTGATGAAGAACTCTTGCCGGATATCGCTAAAGAACTGGAACGCAGCTATAATGTAAAGATTCACATAGCCAATGATTCCTTAAAAACATTCCGCTTCTATGGCAACTTCGTTCGTCGCGAACAAAATATCCAGGAAGTACTGGAAGCACTGGCTTCTACGGAAAAAATGCAATATAAGATTGAAGAACGTAATATAACTATCTATTAACCGGTTACCAGAGATTATAATGCTATGATTGTTTAACCTTAAAAAATGAAAAGTATGAATAAAGAGAAAAATACAGAATAATCTTTAGCTGACAAATAAGGAGAGACAAATAAAAAACCGGAAGATTTCGGACATCTCCCGGCTCCTTGAATCTCTTCTTTCAACAATCATCTAGTGTGAATATGTTTTCAAAAGAGAATGTGCAAAGTTAGCAAAATACATCTCTTTTAAAACGAGTTATTCAAGTTTTAATTAATAATTTGTTTATTTTATGAATTACAGGAAGAAGGCCATATTAATGGTCATGGCTCTGTTTTGCCTTAACATAGCAATACTAGCCCAGGCTGTTTCATTGAAAATGGATAACGTTTCAGTGAAAGAAGCAATGACCCAGTTGAAGAATAAAAGCGGATATTCTTTCGTTTATAAAGTCGGAGATCTGGATACAAAGAAGATTATAACTGTAAAGGCGAAAGAGCTGAATGAGGCTATCGATCAGATATTGTACGGACAAGACGTTGTCTATGAAGTGAAAGGGAAGAATGTAATTGTTCAGAAAGGACAAGCCAGGCAGAATACTTCAAAGGATGGTAAAAAGCGTAAGATCACAGGTGTGGTGAATGATGTTAACGGCGAGCCTATTATCGGTGTTACCATCAAGGAGAAAGGGACAACTAACGGAACGGTATCGGATATAAATGCGAAGTTTACGTTGGAAGTATCACCGGGAGCGGTATTGGAACTGTCTTACATCGGCTATCAGCCTCTGGAAGTGAAAGTTGGAAATCAGACAGATTTATCCATCGTTTTGTATGAAAAGCAAGAATTGCTGGATGAAGTTGTGGTAGTGGGATACGGTACAATGAAGAAAAGTGACTTGAATGCTTCGATTGTTTCTGTAAAGTCTGAGAAACTCAATAAAGCAGCTTCACCGAACTTCTCTGAAATGTTGATGGGACGTGCGGCAGGACTTACTGTAAAACAGGGGAGTGCACAGCCCGGTGGTGGTATTGAAGTTCTGATTCGGGGTGCGGCTTCTACCGGTGCGGGGAATGATCCGCTGTATGTGGTCGATGGTTTCCCCATAGTGAATGCCGGTGTCAATCCGGGAAGCGGTAATCAGTGGACGGCAGGAAGCAACAGCCCTTTGAGCAGTATTAACCCTAACGATATCGAATCCATAGAGATTTTGAAGGACGCTTCGGCAACTGCCATTTATGGTGCGCGGGGTGCTAATGGAGTTGTTCTGATTACGACAAAAAGAGGTACTCAGGATACGAAAGTAGAGTATAACATGAATATGTCGTTTCAGACTATAAATAAACGACCGGAATTATTGACGGCCGGAGAGTTAATGACTACTCAGAACAGTTACTATAAAGAACAGTATTTAATGCAGAATCTGGTATATCCTTATGGGAATACAGATCCGGGTGCTGTCAGCCCTTATGTGCCTATGTACACGGATGAAGAAATAGCAAAAGCCGGAAAAGGGACCAACTGGTATGATATGATTACCCGTACAGGTCTTATCCAGCAACATAACCTCACAGTGACTTATGGTAATGAAAAGATGAGATCATTGATTTCGCTGAACTACTTCGATCAGAAAGGAGTGGTGAAAACATCCGGTTATAAACGCTATAGCTTCCGTTATAATCTGGACCATAAAATAACGAAATGGTGGGATTATGGTATTTCTGCCACAGCCTCTTATGTAGTCGATCAGAATGCGACACTGGGGGGAGGATATGACAGTACGGCAGGTATTATTGAATCGGCGTTAAGTTATAGTCCGACAGTGAAGGCGAAACGAGACCCGACGACCGGCAAATGGATGGAAGATCCTAAGCAGGCATTGCTCAATCATCCTTTGTCTTATCTCGACATTGAGGATGAGACAAAGACCAAGCGTTTTCTGGCAACAGCATTCACTAATTTCTATTTTATAAAAGATGTGTTCTGGTTGAAACTGTCTGCCGGTGCGGATATCCGCGACGGGTCCCGCCATAGCTACTATCCGATGACTACGAAATATGGAAGTAGTGTGAATGGAGATGCGAATATCAATTCCGCCAACCGTGAAGACTATGTGGCAGATATGGTTTTCAATTTTCAGAAGACTTTCAAGGAGAGACATAAACTTCTTGCATTACTGGGATATTCGTATCAGGTGCAGAATGATGACGGAGCGTATGCACGTGCTATGGGATTTATGTCTGATGCGTTGATGTATTATAAACTACAGGCAGGTGAAACGCGTCCGGTGGTCAGTTCTTATAAAAATAAACACGTGTTGGCTTCTTATTTTGGTCGTGCCCAATACTCTTTCAAAGATAAGTATCTGTTTACTTTTACTGCCCGTATCGATGGTAGCGACCGTTTTGGAAAGAACAACCGTTATGCTTTCTTTCCTTCGGGAGCATTTGCGTGGAGAATGAATCAGGAAGATTTTCTGAAAGATGTCAACTGGCTCTCCGATGCCAAGTTACGTGTCAGCATGGGACAGGTGGGTAATGAAAATCTGCCTAACGATGCTGCTTCCGAGTACTTTGCCTTTGACGGCAGAAATTATTATCTGGGAGATACAGAAAAGAGAGGAGTAAATCTGGGAAAGTTCGGTAATCCTGATTTAAAGTGGGAAACGACTACAGAAGTTAACTTCGGACTGGATTTCGGTTTCTTCCGGAATCGTATCAATGGTAGTGTAGATGTTTTCTTTAAAGAGGTAAAAGACCTGCTGAGCTGGCGTTCGCTGCCGCATACAGCTGTCACTACCGGTATATGGTCCAACATTGGAAAAACAAAAAGTACCGGTTTTGAACTGACGCTGAATACAGTGAACCTGGAAGGACCGTTACATTGGGAATCGACATTGACGTATACTTCCTATCGTGACAGATGGAAAGAACGTGATCCGAAAGTAATTCTGGCTCCTTATGTCAAAGAAAACGATCCGGTAAGTGCTATCTATACGCTGATTCCGGACGGTATAAAGCAGGCGGGTGAAGATACGCCGGCTATGCCGGACTTGTTACCGGGACAGCGCAAATATAAAGATGTGAACGGACTCGACGAGGAAGGGAATCTGACAGGAAAGCCTGATGGGAAAATAGATCAGGCAGATGTCGTATATCTGGGGACACGTGCACCGAAGTTTACTATGGGATTTTCGAATGATTTCCGGTACAAAGGATTTGATCTGAATATCTATCTTTATGCTTCGGTTGGCGGATACTCCTATCCTTACACTCAGGTAGAACACGGGGTGTATGGTGGAAACGGCATCCAGAGGCTGAAAGACAATAATAACTTTTTGGCGGATATAAAAAATCGTTGGACTTCCGACAACATGAGTTCTGCTATGCCTAGTGGCGAAGTGAACAGCTATGATAGCTACGGTGCTCCGAACTGGGAGAAGAATACATATTTACGTCTGAAGAGCGTAACGTTGGGATATGATTTGAGCAGACTGTTTAAAGCTGATAAGTTGAAAGTAAGATTTTACTTTTCCGGTCAGAATCTGCTGACGTTTACCGGATATAAAGGACTCGATCCGGAAGTTGAAAACGACCGGGCGTCATATCCTCAACAGAAGACTTTTTCATTTGGACTTGATGTGAAATTTTAAACTGGAATGTCATGAAGAAATTAGCTAAAAAACTATTATTACTATTTATAAGCATTCAGTTTGTAGCCTGTGAGGGGAGCTTGGAACCTCACTTGTATGGAGTTGTAGATACTGGAAATGCGTTTAATACTCCTGCAGACCTTTCGGCTGCAACGGTTGCCCTTTATTATGAATTACGCCAAAAAGGCTGGGGACCTTATTTGTTTTGTGATGGAAGTTCTTTTGTAATGGATGAGGTTTCAACCGAAGAATGGACTACCAAATGGTCATGGGTTGCTTTTCTGAATGGTTCGTGGACGGATGCTGACCAGATGGTGAAAGGATTCTATAACTGGACTGCTCCTAATATCACCCGTTGCACTTATACGATAGCGAAAATGGAAGAGTCTCCGGTAACCCAGTCAGTGAAAGACTTGTATATTGCGGAGGTCCGGGCGCTCAGAGCCTTTTTCATGTTCGATTTATATCGGCTTTATGGTCCTATGCCAATGATTCTGGAAGCCGACCAGGCAATCAATCCGGACCCGGATTATAAACCTTACAGACCTACGTCTGAAGAAGTCGGAACTTTCCTGACGACAGAACTGCGTGCTGCTGCCGACGCACTTCCGGTAGAACAAGCAGAATACGGACGTATCACAAAGGGAGCTGCCCTGCATTATTTACTGAAATATTATATGCATGAAAAGCAGTGGCAGAATGCTCTCGAAACGGCAAATGAGATTATCGGTCTGAATTACTATGAACTGGAGAAGGATTATGCAAGTATATTTTCAGCTCAGAACGAAGGTAATAAAGAACTGATGTTTGTTGTGAGGGCTGAACCACTGGCAGATTATGGTAATCATACATATGCAAATATTTTGCCGGGTGACTACGCTTCACCTTATGGAAACATCGTAGAAGGATGGTCCGGACACCGGATGCCGTGGGAATTCTATGATACGTTTGATGAAAATGACCGGCGAAGAGCTTTGGCACAGGCCGAATATACATCAAAGTCCGGTGCTACAGTTGATTTGAGGGCCAGTGGTGATGTAGGTGCTTTGCCTTTGAAATATGGGATTGATCCTGAAGCTACAGGCACATGGGCAGGCAATGACAAGGTACTCGACCGATATGCAGAAGTGTTGTTATTTAAGGCGGAAGCATTGAATGAACTGAATGGTCCTAATCAGGGGAGTGTCGATCTGATTAATGATATCCGGAAACGTGCTTTTGGCTTTGGCACCTCTCTGCCTGCAATACCCGTTTTTAAAGAGAGCTTTGACGGAGAGTTTGTTGACAATGTTATAGGGATATTCTCGATGAATAACTACGATCAGGCCGGTGGATCTGCCTGGAAGTATGATGTGGATAAAAACAACACGTTGAATAACGGAAACAGCTTACATGTGGAAGTTGAATCTTCGGGTACGGAATTCTGGACTTTGCAGATGCGAACAGAACCTTTGGTTGCAAAAGGGCGTAAGTATTCAATAAAGATGAAGTTGAAAGCCTCGAAAGACATTCAGTTTGAAATACGCGTTGAAGGACCATTGAGCCACATGGAATCCATCTCTTTGAAAGCAGGCGAAGTAAAGGAATTCTCCACACAGACAGGTAAAGCTACGGAAGATCAAAATTGTGCTCTGTTCCTTGCCTTGGGAAATTCCGGAAGCGGATATGAACTTTGGATTGATGAAATCGAGTTTACAGCAATGGAACAGGCTGCTGATGGTGGAGACGCTATCATAAAGCAATTATCCGATTTCCCGGATAAGGAGTCGTTGAGAGACTGGATTCTGAAAGAAAGAGGCTGGGAGTTCTGGTATGAAGGAAAGCGCAGGGAAGATTTGATCCGGATGGGGAAATATGTAGAAACCGGTAAGAAGTATAGTACTAATTTCTCAGAGAAGAATCTTTTGTTCCCGATTCCTACTTCGGTTATTATTGAAAATTCTCATATCGAGCAGAATCCTCATTATTGATCTTGAACAATTTATTTATCAGTTTTCAATAGGTATTTTATTAAATAATCATTGATATATGAAAAAGTTAAAGCATTCTATTCTTTCGCTCTTGTTATTGATGGGAGCGTGTATTGTCAGTTGTAGTAATGATGATGGACAGACTTCCTCCACCGATCCGGATGAAGTAGGGGGAGAAAGTTTCACGATTCCTGTATCGAGTTTGCGTTTGCGGGACCCGTTTATTCTGGTCGACAAGAAAACTTCGATGTATTATCTTCATTTCAATAATAACTTGAAAATCAGAGTTTATAAAAGTAAAGACCTGTCCACGTGGAAAGACGAAGGATATTCTTTTATAGCTAAAACTGATTTCTGGGGGCAACAGGATTTTTGGGCACCGGATGTGTATGAATATGAAGGACGTTATTATTTATTTGCTACTTTCAGTAATGCGGGAGTGAAGCGGGGAACTTCTATTCTAGTTTCCGATAGTCCGAAAGGCCCTTTCACTCCACTTGTAAACAAGGCGATTACTCCTTCCGGCTGGATGTGTCTGGATGGATCTTTGTATATTGACAAAGAAGGAAATCCCTGGCTGTTGTTCTGTCGTGAGTGGCTGGAGGCCATCGACGGTGAAATTTATGCCCAACGGCTGGCGAAAGATCTGAAAACGACAGAAGGTGATCCGTATCTGTTGTTCAAGGCTTCGGAAGCTCCCTGGGTAGGCTCTATTACAAGTTCCGGGGTGACAGGCAATGTTACGGATGCTCCTTTTATCTATCGTCTGGATGATGGAAGACTGATTATGCTATGGTCCAGTTTCCGAAAGACAGATGGAAAATATGCTATCGGGCAGGCTGTCTCGGCATCAGGTGATGTGCTTGGTCCTTGGGTGCAGGAGCCCGAAACGTTAAATAGTGACGATGGCGGACATGCGATGGTATTCAAGGATCTTAAAGGCAGGCTGATGATTTCTTATCATGCACCGAATTCGCAGACGGAACATCCGGTGATAACACCTATTTATATTAAGGATGGAAAATTTGTAGCTCTGAATTAATGTGGCTTTTTCTTTCTGAACCGTCTATTGTATATAGATTCAGTTGACAGAAATAAATAATCTATTTTGCGGGTATATGTCTCATTATTTAGAAGGAAGTGTTAACTTTGGCGAAATAGATTCTGTTGACCGATGTTGCCGTTATTGTATAGAAGGTAAAGTCAGAAAAGTAAATAAATAATTTGAAGAGCTTATGAAAATAAGAAATCTGGTGTTTGGTGCCATTTGTGGCATTATATTCTTTTCCTGTTCGGAGTCTGGTGGGGGAAAAGAGGTAGAGATGGATCGCTTTGTCACAGACCTGATGGGTAAAATGACGATCCGTGAGAAGCTGGGACAGTTGAACCTTCCTTCCGGTGGCGACTTGGTGACAGGCTCGGTGATGAATAGTGAGCTTAGTGATATGATTCGCAAAGAAGAGATCGGTGGCTTTTTCAATGTAAAAGGAATCAAAAAAATCTATGACCTGCAACGGCTGGCAGTGGAAGAAACCCGATTGAAAATTCCCTTGATAGTCGGGGCGGACGTCATACATGGTTATGAAACGATTTTCCCGATACCGTTGGCCCTCTCATGCAGTTGGGATACGTTGGCTATTCAGCGGATGGCGCGGATTTCTGCCATTGAAGCCAGTGCGGATGGCATTTGCTGGACATTCAGCCCGATGGTAGATATCTGCCGGGATGCCCGTTGGGGACGTATTGCCGAAGGAAGCGGTGAGGACCCTTATCTGGGTTCACTGTTGGCAAAGGCCTATGTGCACGGTTATCAAGGTGACAGTATGCAGGGAAAAGATGAAATCCTTTCTTGTGTAAAACATTTCGCCCTCTATGGAGCATCAGAAGCCGGTAAGGATTATAATACAGTCGACATGAGCCATCTGCGTATGTATAACGAATATTTTGCTCCTTATCGGGCGGCGGTTGAGGCTGATGTCGGTAGTGTGATGAGTTCTTTTAATATAGTAGACGGCATACCGGCTACGGCAAATAAATGGCTGTTGACAGACGTGCTTCGTGACGAATGGGGATTTCAGGGACTTTTGGTCACAGACTACAATTCCATTGCTGAAATGTCCATTCATGGTGTGGCTCCTTTGAAGGAAGCCTCTGTCCGTGCTTTGCAGGCTGGGACGGATATGGACATGGTTTCCTGCGGCTTTCTCAATACGCTGGAAGAATCGCTGAAAGAGGGGAAAGTCACCGAAGCACAGATTGATGCAGCTTGCCGTCGTGTGCTGGAGGCTAAGTATAAACTGGGCTTGTTTGCCGATCCATATAAATATTGCGATACGTTACGTGCGGAAAAAGAACTTTATACGCCTGAGCATCGTGCAGTTGCACGCGAGGTTGCGGCAGAGACGTTTGTTCTACTGAAAAATGAGAATCACCTGCTTCCGTTGGAGGAAAAAGGGAAAATTGCATTAATAGGTCCGATGGCAGATGCACGCAATAATATGTGCGGAATGTGGAGCATGACCTGTACTCCGTCCAGACATGGTACATTACTCGAAGGAATCCGGTCGGCAGTAGGAGACAAGGCTGAAATACTTTATGCCAAAGGCAGCAATGTATATTATGATGCGGAAATGGAAAAAGGAGCTGTCGGCATCCGTCCGTTGGAACGTGGTAATGATCAGCAACTGCTGGCCGAGGCATTGCGTACGGCTGCCCGTGCCGATGTGATTGTGGCTGCTGTGGGTGAATGTGCGGAAATGAGTGGTGAATCTCCTTCCCGTACTAATCTGGAAATCCCTGACGCTCAGCAGGACTTATTGAAAGCATTGGTGAAAACAGGTAAGCCTGTGGTACTGCTCCTGTTCACCGGTCGTCCTTTGATCTTGAACTGGGAAAGCGAACACATTCCTTCTATTCTGAATGTATGGTTCGGAGGTAGTGAGACAGGGGATGCCGTTGCCGATGTTCTGTTTGGCAAAGCCGTCCCGTGCGGCAAGCTGACTACTACCTTCCCTCGTTCGGTAGGGCAACTTCCTTTGTTCTACAATCATTTGAACACCGGACGTCCGGACCCGGACAACCGTGTTTTCAACCGGTATGCCAGCAACTATCTGGATGAGAGTAACGAACCTCTTTATCCTTTCGGATACGGTTTGAGTTATACCGACTTTGTATATGGCGACCTGCAGCTCAGTTCGGAAACCTTGCCGAAAAATGGAAACCTGACAGCTTCCGTTACCGTCACCAACAAAGGGAACCATGACGGCTATGAAACGGTACAAATCTATTTGCGTGATATCTATGCGGAAGTAGCGCGTCCGGTGAAAGAGCTGAAAGGCTTCGATCGTATCTTCCTGAAAAAAGGAGAAAGCCGTGAAGTGAAGTTTGTACTTACGGAAGATGACCTGAAATTTTATAATTCCGGGCTGCAATATATCTACGAACCGGGAGAGTTTGATGTGATGATAGGTACGAACAGTCGTGATGTACAGACAAAGCGCTTTATTGCGGAATAATTATTTTGAAATCTAATATATTAGTTACAACCATGAAAAAACTTACATTTTTATTATTATGTGTCTTGTGTACGCTTTCGTTGCAAGCTCAGAAGCAATTTACACTAGCCTCACCTGATGGAAATCTGAAAACGACAATAACCATTGGCGACCGGCTGACTTATGACATTACATGCAACGGCAGGCAGATTCTGACTCCTTCTCCCATATCAATGACGTTGGATAACGGGACTGTCTGGGGAGAAAATGCGAAATTATCCGGAACTTCCAGGAAGAGTGTGGACGAGATGATACCATCTCCTTTCTACCGTGCCAGCGAATTGAGAAATCATTATAATGGACTGACCTTGCGTTTCAAAAAAGACTGGAATGTAGAGTTTCGTGCATACAATGACGGTATCGCCTACCGTTTTGTGAATCAGGGGAAGAAGCCTTTTCATGTGGTGACGGAAGTATCTGATTATTGTTTTCCATCGGATATGACTGCCTCCGTGCCTTATGTAAAAAGCGGTAAAGACGGTGATTATAACTCCCAGTTTTTTAATTCTTTCGAGAATACGTATACAACGGACAAACTGTCGAAGCTGAATAAACAGCGCTTGATGTTCTTGCCGTTGGTAGTAGATGCGGGCGATGGAGTGAAAGTCTGTATCACAGAGTCCGATCTGGAAAATTATCCGGGACTTTATCTTTCTGCTTCGGAAGGCGCGAATCGTCTGAGCAGTATGCATGCTCCTTATCCGAAGCGTACGGTACAGGGTGGTCACAACCAGCTTCAGATGTTGGTGAAGGAGCATGAAGACTATATTGCCAAAGTGGATAAGCCGAGAAACTTCCCCTGGCGTATAGCCGTGGTTACTACCACCGATAAGGACCTTGCCGCTACCAATCTCAGCTACCTGTTAGGTGCGCCTTCACGTATATCCGATCTTTCATGGATTAAACCGGGAAAGGTTGCTTGGGACTGGTGGAATGACTGGAATCTGGATGGCGTTGATTTTGTGACCGGAGTAAATAATCCGACTTATAAGGCATATATAGACTTTGCTTCTGCAAACGGTATCGAGTATGTGATACTTGACGAGGGATGGGCAGTGAACTTACAGGCGGATTTGATGCAGGTTGTCAAGGAGATTGACCTGAAAGAACTGGTAGATTACGCAGCTTCCAAAAATGTAGGTATCATCCTTTGGGCCGGTTATCATGCATTCGAGCGTGATATGGAAAATGTGTGCCGTCATTATGCCGAAATGGGAGTAAAGGGTTTCAAAGTGGACTTTATGGACCGTGACGATCAGGAAATGACTGCATTCAACTATCGTGCCGCTGAAATGTGTGCTAAATACAAGCTGATTCTTGACCTGCATGGCACTCATAAGCCTGCCGGATTGAACCGTACTTATCCGAATGTGTTGAATTTCGAAGGAGTCAATGGGTTGGAGCAGATGAAATGGAGTTCACCGTCAGTAGATCAGGTGAAGTATGATGTGATGATTCCTTTCATCCGTCAGGTTTCCGGTCCGATGGATTATACGCAGGGGGCGATGAGGAATGCTTCCAAGGGTAACTATTATCCTTGTTATTCAGAACCGATGAGTCAGGGAACCCGTTGCCGCCAACTAGCCTTGTACGTGGTGTTTGAATCTCCTTTTAATATGTTGTGCGATACTCCGAGCAACTATATGCGCGAACCGGAATCAACGGCATTTATCGCAGAAATACCAACTGTATGGGATGAAAGTATCGTTCTTGACGGTAAAATGGGAGAGTATATTGTGACAGCACGCCGGAAAGGGGATGTCTGGTATGTAGGTGGAATTACAGATTGGAGTGCACGTGATATTGAAGTCGATTGTTCTTTCCTGGGTGATAAATCTTATCATGCTACTTTGTTTAAAGATGGTGTGAATGCTCATCGGGCAGGTCGTGATTATAAGTGTGAGTCCTTCCCGATAAAGAAGGACGGTAAACTGAAAGTTCATCTGGCACCGGGAGGAGGTTTTGCCCTTAAGATAAAATAATTATTTTAGAGTTGAAACTATGTTTTTTATCGTCACCCGTCACTTTTTAGAATAAAGTATTAATATATAGACCAATAGCGGTGACGGCAAATGCTGATGGCTAAGTGACGGCAAGAGTTTTACGCTTTTTGCCGTCACTTTTTGTGTTGTAAACTGATTCTTGGTCTAGCATATTATTCTCCTAGAGATAATCAGGCTCCCCACGTAATTTGAATGCGTTTTTGCTCTCATGCTCTAACAATTTGTCTGCATCCCTTTATTCATCGTTGTTTCAAGTATGGCAGCAAGTGTGGTAGCAGGTATGATAGCAAGTGTTTGCTCTCACTCTTCCATGTATCATTATCTGTCATTTGTTTGATATTGTCATTTGATTTACAGTGTGTTAATGTCTGAGGTGTCAATTTTTAACGATTGATATTTCAGACATTAATAATTGATAAATCATCCTTTAATAGTTGATAACTCCGCTGTTTTTGAGTGATAAGTGATTTATTGTTTCTTGGAAGAGCAGGTTAATCGAACAGTTGGTGCGGTCAAGTTAATTGAATCATATAAGTAAGGCATCAGTTCCTGCCTTGTTTCACTTATTCCATACGCTGGAACCACTGTTTTCAAGCGTCCGGAACTTTGGTTTCACGGCTTTGGAACTAAAGTTTCAAGCATGAGAAACAAAAGTTTCAAGCGGGAGAAACTAAAAAGCTCTGTATAGACCAACCAACAGCCCATAAGTAACCATTGAAAACAAGGCAGTGTGACAGCAAAATTTGCCGTCACACTGCCGTCACCTACTGCCACCACCTCATTAATTATTCATACTCAATCAATTACACCCGACACCGTGACAGATGACAGCAAATTATAGTTTTTTATTTTCATAGAGAGCCTGGCTGACACGTAAGTAGGGGTTGACT
>CDYU01020587.1_pt1 | contig 19329 bp, 17 predicted proteins | sample 480701 | NCBI WGS metagenome assembly CDYU01 (sample SAMEA3182105, study PRJEB8094) | gut metagenome | biome: human; feature: gut; material: Stool; isolation source: human stools | place: Canada | collected 2013-02-26 | reverse complement strand
TAAAAGAAAAAAAGTGTTTTATCAAAAAAATAGCAATATACTTGACAAACAATTGTATTTGTGATAATATATGAAATACCTGAAAAAGAAGGGGTTGGAGGTATTTAAAATGAAAAAAATGAATTTAAAAAATAAAAGAAATATAATTGATGATATTGAAATATTAAAAGAAAGAGAACCATTTTCAAAATTAACAGATAGTGAGCTTTTAAAGATAGTTTTTATAGTTATAGGATATCTTACATTTTCTACAGTTACATTTATGTTAGATATAGTTTATTTTGCTTTATTAATTCCAGTTTTAGGATTAATTGGAGTAAATGTTTATTTCGTTAAAGAATTTATAAAATTAGGAAAAAGAAAAAAAGCAGAAAAAAATATGAATGAAGTAGTTAAAGCACTTGTAGTTAATGATATAAAAACAAACTCTAATAGACTTTCTAATAGCACAGTTAAGCATGAAACAGTAGAAAAAAATGGTATTGAAGAATCTTATAGTAATTGTTATTTATTCTTAGATAAAAATGATAAATTAAATGGATTATATGAAGAAATAAATATACCTAATAAAACAGTTGACTACTATACTTTAAATACTAATGAAGTAGTAAATATAACACAAGGAAAAAGAAAAGTATTAACTAAAACAGATACAATCATAAGGAGGTAATTAAAATGTTTGAATTTAAGTTTGATAATCAAGAAAATTATAAAGGAATGGAACAAGATATAAAATCTTACAATAAAAAAGATAATATACCTTTTATTGGTAAAGTAGGAATAGTTTCAGCATTCGGAGGAACTTTTGCTACACTTGCAACTACATTAAATACAAGCGGTATTGATCCAAGTATATCAATCGCAACTGGTGCAATAATGGGAAGTGTTATATCAGCATTAGCATTAGAATCTATAATTAAATTAGTTAATAATACAAAAAGAAATAAAGCTAAAAAAAATCTAGATACAATTGTTAATAGTTGTAGAAAAAATAATTTATTAACAAGCTCTAATAATTTATCAGAAAGTATTATAATTAAACAAAGCAATAAAGAATCAAAGATAGTAACTGATGAAGATATAACTACTTCAAAAGAATCAATAGTTAATGATAACTATTATCTATTCTTAGATAGCAATGAACAATTAAGTGGTATTCTAGAAAGAAAATCTTCAAATAGCAATAATGATGAAACATTTGATGAAACATCTTATTACATACTTGAAAACGAAGATATCAAACCACTAGAAAATAGAGTACTACAAGTTAAAAAACTAGTTAGAAAACCAAAAGATAATTAATTTTATCTTTTTTTCTTTACTTTTTTCAAATTTATTATATAATTATTATGGAGGATATGAAAAATGAGTAAGATAAAAGATGTATATGCAAGAGAAATATTAGATTCAAGAGGAAATCCTACTATTGAAGTAGAAATAGAATTAAATTCAGGAATAAGAGCTACTGCAAGTGTACCAAGTGGAGCATCAACTGGAGTACATGAAGCATTAGAATTAAGAGATAAAGATGAAAAAAGATATTTTGGTAAAGGAGTATTAAAAGCAGTAGATAACGTCAACACTATAATTAGAGATAACATTATCGGATTAGATTCCTTAAATCAAGAAGTATTAGATCATAGATTAATATCACTTGATGGTACTCCTAATAAAAGTAGATTAGGAGCAAATGCTATACTTGGAGTTAGTCTAGCTAACCTTAAAGCAGCAGCACTTTATAGCAAAAAAGAATTATATGAATATTTAGGTAATAAATACTCAATGCCAAGATGTATGATGAATATATTAAATGGTGGAGCACACGCAAGTAACAAATTAGACATTCAAGAATTTATGATTATACCATCACTTAAAAATTATAAAGAAAATTTAAGAATGGGTTCAGAAATATTCCATCATCTAAGTAACATACTAAAAGAAAATAATTTAGCCTGTGGAGTAGGAGATGAAGGAGGTTTCGCACCAAATATATCTACTACTAAAGAAGCCTTAGACTTAATATGTAAAGCAATAAAAAGATCAGGCTATACCTTAGGTAAAGATGTATATCTAGGTTTAGATGTTGCAGCAAGCGAATTCTATAAAAATGGTAAATACTATTTTGAAGGTATGAAACTATCTAGTAACCAACTAACAGACTTTTTAGTAAACTTAGTAAATAACTATCCAATAATATCAATCGAAGATGGAATGGCTGAAGACGACTATGAAGGATGGAAAATATTAACTAATAAATTATCTAATATCCAATTAGTCGGAGATGATTTATTCGTAACAAATAAAAAGTTACTAAAAAAAGGAATAGACTTAAAAATAGCAAACGCTATATTAATTAAACTAAATCAAATAGGAACAGTAACCGAAACATTAGAAACAATAGAACTAGCCAAAAAGAACAATTACAATACAATAATATCTCATCGTAGTGGTGAAACCGAAGATAATTATATCGCTGATTTCGCTGTAGGATTAAATTTAGGACAAATAAAAACAGGTAGTTTATCAAGAAGTGATAGAATAAGTAAATATAATAGATTATTAAGAATAAACGAAGATATAAAAAGATGAAGAAATTTTTAATAATTTCTATCACATTAATATTATGCTTAACTGGATGCAATAAAACTACTAAAATAGATCAAGAAAAAGATGACTATTTAGCAATTAAACAAGAATTATTAAATAGCAATAATTTTACCAACAAAGATGATTTACCTTTTGACTTAAATATATATGTAAATAGAATAAATGATGAAGAAATATCTTATAGAGCAATAATTGATAATGAAAAAGAAAACATGCATGACGTAAAAGCAATACTTATACATAATTATTTTACAAATGATATCTTTCCTTCAATTGGAATATTTGATGATGGAGTAGATTTATTAACAAATAGTGAAGAAGTTAAAGGAATATCATTAGTAGGATATATAAGTAGTACAAAAGATATTAATAATTTAGAATATAGAGTATATATTGAATATAAAACTGATAATGATGAAACAAATAAAATATATTATAAATCGACAATTTAAAGTATACAAATAAAGTATACTTTTTTTGGAGGCTATTTATATGAAAGTAAAAGTATTTGATGAATCACATGAAAAAGATTTAGAAGAAGACATAAATAATTTTTTATTGGATAGTGATATTGAAGTAGTAGATATAAAATTTAGTGTATCTGCAAGTTTATTTTCAGATGAACAAATATATTGTTTTTCAGCATTAGTTATGTATAATAAAGTAAAAAAATAAAATTAATATAAAACAACAAATAATGCTAAATAACCAACTATAAATGTTGCATATTTAGCAACATAAAATTAACAAAAAAAACTTTACAAAACATATTTCTTATTATATAATTAACTTGTTACATGAATAGTTGGTTATAAAGTTGTAACTATTAAATATTTAATTATATATTAAAAAGAAAAAATAGTAATGTTGTTAAAAAATAAGAAGTTAATTGTATATTAGTAAAACTATAATAAAAATAAATAAAATTTAAAATAGCATAGCAAAGAATATAATTAAAGAAACAACATAAAATTAAAATATGTACGGTAGTATCTATCGGATTTTAAGTCTGTGGAGAAGTCTGGATACAGAGTCTGTGAAGCATAAAAGGCATCAGTGCAAGATAATATAAGTGAGTTTTTTTACTTTTGCCTTTCTTTTAGACATAAAAATAAACAAAAGTACTTGATTTTTCACCAAAAATAGTGTATATTTAATATGTTCCTTAGTTCTTGGTTTTTCGTACCTCTTACGTTTTACTAAGATTAAGGTGAAATTAAACAAAGGAGGAAAAATTATGGCATTAACAAAAGAAGTAAAAGCAAGAATCATCAAAGAAAACGCAAGAGACGAAAAAGACACTGGTAGTCCAGAAGTCCAAATTGCGTTATTAACTGAAGAAATAAACGCTTTAACAGAACATTTAAAGAATCATAAGCAAGATAAGCACTCAAAACGTGGACTTCTTATGAAAGTTGGTAAGAGAAGAAGTTTACTAAACTACCTAGTTGAAAATGATGTTAAAAGATATAGAGCAATCGTTGCTAAATTAGGATTAAGAAAATAATTAAATATTTAGAAAAAGTAGGCACTTGTTTTTTAAGTGCCTTTAAATTTGCCTAAAAACAAAACACATCAATTAACAAATAGCAAATAACAAAATAATAAGTAACAAATAACTAATGTCAAACAAAAATTTGAAATAAAATAAATAAAAAAGTAAAGGAGTAGACAATGGAGAAAAAAGTATTCAAATTTAATTTCAGGGGAAAAGAAATCAGCGTAGAAAATGGCGCACTTGCCAAACAAGCAGATGGAGCAGTATTAGTAAGATATGGAGATACCCAAGTATTAGCAGCAGCAGTAATGAGCAAAAACGCCTCAACAGCAGATTTCTTCCCACTTACAATCAATTACCTAGAAAAATTATATTCAGTAGGTAAAATACCAGGAGGATTTATTAAAAGAGAAGGTCGTCCAACAGAACAAGCAACATTAGCATCAAGATTAATAGATAGACCAATAAGACCATTATTCGCTGACGGATTTAGAAACGAAGTACAAGTAGTAGCAATGCCACTTTCAGTAGACCAAGATTCCACAGTAGAAATGACAGCCTTACTTGCTTCAAGCCTATCATTAATGGTTAGTGATATCCCATTTGATGGACCAGTAGCAGGAGTAGTAGTAGGTAGAGTAGATGGTAAATTCATAATCAACCCATCAGCCGAAGAACTAGAAAAAACAGACATCACCCTATCTGTAGCAGGTACAAAAGACGCCATTAACATGGTTGAGTCTGGAAGCAAAGAAGTAAGCGAAGAAGACATGATTGAAGCATTAATGTTTGGTCATGAAGCAATCAAAGAATTATGTCAATTTGAAGAAGAAATAGCAAAAGAAATCGGCAAAGAAAAAATAAATGTAGAACTAAAAACATTAGATGAAGAACTAGTAAAAGAAGTAAACAACTTTGCTTGTTCAAAAATGTGTGAAGCAATTCAAATAAAAGACAAATTAGAAAAATATGCCCAAATAGATAAAGTAAAAGAAGACACAGTAAACGAATTTGCAATAAGATATCAAGATAAACCAGAAGAAGAATTAGAAGCATTACTAAAAGATGTTAAAACAATAGTAGACAACATCGAAGGAGAAGAAGTAAGAAGACTAATTACCGAAGAACACATTAGACCAGACGGAAGAAAAATGGACGAAATAAGAGACTTACACGCTGAAGTAGACTTATTAGCAAGAACACACGGATCAGCATTATTTACCCGTGGACAAACTCAAGTATTATCTATCACAACATTAGGAGCCCTAGGAGAACACCAAGTACTTGACGGACTAGGTATTGAAGATGAAAAAAGATTTATGCATCACTATAACTTCCCAGCATTCTCAGTAGGAGAAACAGGAAGATATGGTTCACCAGGTCGTAGAGAAATTGGACATGGAGCACTTGGAGAACGTGCATTATCACAAGTAATCCCATCAGAAGAAGAATTCCCATACACAATAAGAGTAGTAAGTGAAGTATTAGAAAGCAACGGTTCATCATCACAAGCCTCAATCTGTGCAGGATGTATGAGTTTAATGGCCGCAGGAGTACCAATCAAAACACCAGTCGCAGGTATCGCGATGGGACTTATAACAAAAGGAGATAAATACACAATACTTACAGATATACAAGGACTAGAAGACCACATGGGAGACATGGATTTCAAAGTAGCAGGAACAAAGAATGGTATCTGTGCCCTTCAAATGGATATAAAAATTAAAGGAGTAACCAAAGAAATCCTATCTGAAGCCCTAATGCAAGCTAAAAAAGCAAGATTTGAAATCCTTGATGTTATGACAAGTGCTATTCCAGAACCAAGAAAAGAACTATCTAAATATGCACCAAAAATAGAAACAATTAGAATTAATCCTGAAAAAATAAAAGATGTCATCGGTCGCGGTGGAGAAATGATTACCAAAATTATTCTTGAATGTAGCAACGTAACCGCAGTAAACGACAAAAACGCAGTAAAAGTAGACTTAGAAGACGACGGAAGAGTACTTATCTATCATACCGACCCTGAAATAATCAGAAAAACAAAAGAAATGATAGAAAACGTTGCCAGAGAAGTAGAATTCGGCAAAGTATACAACGTAAAAGTCACAGAAATAACTGACTTTGGAGCATTCGTTGAAGTTTGGCCTGGATGCGAAGGACTAATCCACATATCTCAACTTGACACCTCAAGAGTAGAAAAAGTAAGCGACGTAGTCAAAGTAGGAGACGAAATCCTAGCAGTAGCAACAGGTTACGACAAGAAAGGCAAATTAAATTTATCAAGAAAAGAACTCCTTAAAGAACAAGAAGCAAGAAAAACAAATAAAGATTAAGAGCATCCCTTTTAATCTTTTTCTTTGCCATTTGAGCCTTCGCTAAACCTAGTCTCTCATGGTGCAAGCAAGCCTAAGGTCTTCCTTGCAAACAATCAAGCAAAACACAAAATAGAATATGCCTATTTTTTAATGTTTTTATTTACATTTACATAATTATTTGATATAATTATTTCGATAATAAAGAGGTGATACAAATGAGTGACATTAACAAAAATGATAATGAAGAAAAAAATCGTACTGAAGAAATACAAGAAAGAATTAATACATTACAAATTCAATTAAACAAAAAGAAACAAGAACTAGAAAAAATAAAAAAAGCAATAAAAAAAGTAAATGATTTATCATCTGGTAACATTTCTAAAGCCAAGGATTCTTTTAATTGGACAGCTAATAAAATGACACAATATTGGAATACCACAGAAAGTAGTGTTCGTGACAAAGTTCAAGAAACATTAAGAAAGATTAGCAATGAATTTGGTAGCAATGGCAAAATGACCTCTGAATTACCAGGCCTACTTGCAAAAGCAAATGAAAAAATCACAGAACTAGAAGAAGAAATAAGACAAATAGAAGCGGAAATTGAAAAATGTGAAGCAGAACTCCGTATGAGTGAAGTATAGAATGGAGATGACAATATGCCAGAATTATACAATTTAAATAATTCACCAAATAATAATGGTCAAAGCAATGATTATAATAATGATAATCCAGATATAGAATATAGTTATGAAGATATTGGAAAAAATATTTTTAATACGAAATTACCTAACGATGGAAGTTTGTCCTTTTATCATTTAGGTCAAGTTCATATCGATTATGTAGAAATGAAAAGAGAAAGCAATCAGATTTCTACAAAAGGCATAGAAGCAGTTAAAGATATGAAAGAACTATCTAATGCAATGATTGAATTAGCAGGATTAGTAGAATATACCCTAAGTGCAAGTGATAGTTATGATAGTTATATCAATGAAATACAAGAAAGTTTTAGATATATAAGAAATGAAATGTATTCGCAAATAAATTTATATGTAAAACAAACTGAATTAACTGCAAGTGAAATTGAACAACTAAACGCTATGGTAAGACAGGTTATCAACAATCCTAATTTAACATACACAGATATTTATGGTGTTAAACAGTCAATTAGTTATAACGATGCATTAGAAAGTTATAAAAAAGAAGCACTTATATCTAAATATGGCGAAGTAAACATTGATTATTTGCTAGAAAACTGTAAAACATCAAACAAAATAGTTGATGTATATAGTTATATTGAAAATAATCTTCAAGATGAAATGAAGGCATTTGGAGTTACAACAGGAAAAGAATATTTGAATTTAATTTTAGAGTCTGCTGCTGAAGATGCAAAAACAAATAGAGAAAAAGCAGTTCGTAAAACTATTGCTTTAAATAAATTTTTAGGGGAACATGGAATTGCTGCCAAGTATAAATCAGGTGCAGGACACAATGATTATTCAATTGATGATATAGCCACAGGAACTGATTGTTCTTCCTACGCTTCAGCGCTTGCAAAATTAGGAAGCTCAAACTTTGAAGCAGGTTACACTGGTGTACTTTATAATTCATCTAATACAACTGCACTAGATATAAACAATATACTTCCTGGTGATATTATAGTATCACATGGTAATTCTGCTTATGAACACGCTAGATTTGTAATAGCGATAGATAAAGAAAATAACAGAATTATAACAACTGAGTGTGGTGGATATGGAGGGTCTGGTGGTCTTGATAATTACAATAACATAAATAGTAGAACACACGTAGATTCATTTGATATAGACACTTTGATTAAACAAGGATATATGACCAATCATGTCGACTATGGAGACGATAAATATGTTGGCACTAATGAAGTTCATGCAATTTAAAAATTTATAAAAAAAGGAAATTTATACTTGCAAAAAACAACAATTTAGTGATATAATAAGTTACATGAAACAAATATTATACATATAATTATTTATTGAAAGAGTAATTATTCTAAGTGTATTTAGAGAGCTAATGGTTGGTGAAAATTAGTTACACATTATAATGAAGACATCAATATAAAAGTAATCGGTTAACTACCGTTATAAGTAAATAAGAATAGATAATTCTATAAATTAAGGTGGCACAGCGGTAACACGCCCTTATGTTTATAGAATTTTTATTTTAAAGAAAGGAATGATAAAATTATGAATAATATTTACAGAAATGTTTACTGTGGCGAAGTAACAAAAGAATATATAGGAAAGGAAGTAAGAATAGCAGGTTGGATAGATTCAATTAGAAACCTAGGAAGCTTAGTATTCATGGTTGTTAGAGACGAAACAGGTATAGTTCAATTAATCAGCAATGATGTAGAAAAACTAAGTAAACTAAATAAAGAGTCTACAATAACCGTAACAGGTATAGTTAATCCTAGAACACCAGATATGGTTAATCCTAATATGAAAACTGGAGAAATAGAAATAGAAGTTAAATCATACGAAGTATTAGGAGAATGCACTAATGTATTACCATTTGAAATTAAAAAATCAAAAGAGTCATTAGAAGACACAAGACTTAAATATAGATACCTAGACTTAAGAAATAAAGAAGTACATGATAACATTGTATTTAGAACTAATGTAATAGACTTTATTCGTAGTACAATGAAATCTATGAGATTTTTGGAAGTTCAAACCCCAATTATAACTTCATCAAGTCCAGAAGGCGCAAGAGACTTTATAATTCCATCAAGAAAATTTAAAGGTAAATTCTATGCTTTACCACAAGCACCACAAATATTTAAACAATTACTTATGGTATCAGGATTTGATAGATATTTCCAAATAGCACCTTGTTTTAGAGATGAAGACCCAAGAAGTGATAGACTATATGGAGAATTCTATCAATTAGACTTTGAAATGTCTTTTGCCACTGAAGAAGATGTTTATGAAGTTGGAGAAAGAGTATTCTATGATACATTTACTAAATTTGGTAATAAAGAAGTTTCACCAAGACCATTCAGAAGAATTGCTTATAATGATGCAATGTTAATGTATGGTTCTGATAAACCAGATTTAAGAAATCCATTAATAATTACTGAATTAACTGATATATTTAGTAACACATCATTTGCACCATTTAAAGACACAACAATTCGTGGAATAAAAGTAGACAAAGTAGAAAAATCTAATTCTTGGTATAAAGCTATGGAAGAATATGTTAAAACTATCGGAGGAAGCGGACTAGCATATATCAAAGTAAACGAAGATAACACGTTCAAGTCATCACTAGATAAATTCTTAACTGATGAAGAAAGACAAGCATTAACTAATAGATTAAACCTAAAAGGTGGTAACGTTCTATTCATTATCGCTGACAAAAAGAACTGTGCTAAATTAGCAGGTAACTTCAGAAATAAATTAGGTAACGAACTAGATTTAATAGATAAAAATAAATATGAATTTTGTATTATAAATGATTTCCCATTCTATGAAGAAGGAGATGAAGGAGAAATAGAATTCTCACATAATCCATTCAGTATGCCACAAGGAGGATTAAAAGCATTAAACGAAATGAATCCATTTGATATCAAAGCATACCAATATGACTTCGTATGTAACGGATACGAAATGGCAAGTGGAGGAGTTAGAAATCATAGCCCAGAAATCTTAAGAAAAGCATTTGAAATAGCAGGTTACAATGAAGAAGTAGTTAAATCTAAATTCCCATCACTATATACAGCATTTAATTATGGTGCTCCACCACATGCTGGTATGGCTCCTGGTATTGATAGAATTCTTATGTTACTAAAAGATGAAGAAAATATAAGAGAAATGGTTGCGTTCCCACTTGGAGCAAATGGAGCAGATGCAATGATGGGTTGTCCTAACGAAGTATTCGAAAAACAATTAAGAGAAACTCATATTAAAATAAGAGACTAATCATTTAGGGGGATTTATGGAAGAAATAACAACTAGTATATCAAATAATGTACTCGATATATATTATAATACTTACGGAAACAACACAAATATTGATATTATAAAATTAGCAAAAATGTTTGGCTTTAAAGTATATGAAGATAAAAATATGTCACCTTTAGCCTTAGCAACACTTGAAGTAACTAAAAATAAAAAAAGAATTGCAATTAATAGCAATTACACACCTGAAGCAAAAAAATATTATACTGCTTTAGAACTATCATATTATCTTATAAATAAAAAAGATAATGCACCTTTTTCAGATATTTTATGTGAATATTCATTAGATTCAATGACATCAAAACTTGCTAGTGAAATACTTATGCCATCTGAAGAATTTATAAAAATATATAATGAAACTAGAACAGAACAAAAACTTCATAGCAAAGTAATAGAAACATTATCAAAAGTATATAAATTACCAGAAAATATAATAGACAAAAGAGTACAAGAAATATTAATCATTAAAAATAAAGTTAAGAAAAGGACTAAATAAATTAGTTCTTTTTCTTCTATTAATAGACAATATCTTAAAAAATGTAGTATATTATATTTTTTGAATGACAAAATAATAAATATATGATAGAATTAAATTATAAGGTAAGGAGGTGAATTATGCCAAAGAAAATTAATAGATTTATTACAGGTTCAATTATATTATCTATAGTATTTGCTTTAATTGGCGGATGCATGATATTTTATCCAGAAGTATCACTTAATGTTATTGCATACACAATTTCAGCATTCTTTATAGCACTAGGTATATATTTACTTGTAATAGATTATAAAACAATATTCTTAATTGATACAATGTATTTTGGAGCATTAATTACATTACTTGGTATTATCTTATTAATTTATCCAGAATCATTAAGTATTCTTATTCCAATAGTACTTGGAGTTTGGTTCATTATGTTTAGTTTATTTAAAATAAGAATATCTTTAGCATTAAAGGATTATGAAGATACTCCTTGGGTATTATCATTACTTTTATCAATAGTATCATTAATATGTGGAGTATTATTTATTATTAATCCACTTACAAGTGCATCAGTTATTACATCTGCAGTAGGAATAGTAATTATTGTATATTCAATATCTAATATTATTGATATGATAATATTAAAGAAAAATATTAATGATATTGTTAAAGCATTAAAAGCACATTTTACAATACTTAGTAAATAATAATAAAGTAGCACTTAGCTACTTTTTAATTTTATTAAAAAACGCTTGCATTATACAAACATTTGTGCTATAATACAAGCAATTATTTGAAAGGAGATATTATCTATGATTACATATACATTTATAAAACACCTAATTAAATTAATTAGATGGTTATTTTATATAGAATATTCTATAATAAAATTTATAATTCTTTCAATAATTAAAATATTTATTATATTAACTGCATTAATAACAATATAAAAATAAAAAGAAGGGGGAATAGTAATGGCATTATTAATAATAGCATATATATTTTTTAAAATCCTTGTATACGGTACTGCAAAAGCATGGGGATATAAAAGAAGAGATTAATTATATATAAGTATTACAAAAGATAAAAAGGGAAGAAAGTATGGAATATTCCATATTTTTTTCTTTTCTAATAATATTTAGTTGCAAAATATGTATTTTATGATAAAATTATTATGGAGGTTATGGTAAATGATAAACAAAATACTAGATAATTACAATATAAAAGGAAAATTAATTAATATAAAAGAAGATAATACTGGAAATATTAATAAAACATATATTATAACATTTATTAATAATGGTATAGAATATAAATACTTAGTACAACAAATAAATACAAATGTATTTAACGATCCATATATTTTAATGAAAAACATACTTGGAGTAACTAATTATTTAAAAGAACAAATGATATTAAATAATGATAATAATCATAAAGTATTAGAAATAATCAAAACAAAAGATAATAATCCAATGTGTTATATATATGATGATAAAGGAATAAAAAGATATTATCGTATTTATAAATATATAGATAATTCTATTTCTTATGATAAATCTTTTAATAAAGATATTGTATATAATACAGGAAAAGCCTTTGGTAATTTTCAAAAGTTACTTAATAATTATCCAATGAATAGTTTAAATGAAACAATTAAAAATTTTCATGACACTAAAAAAAGATATGATAAATTAATCAAAGATATAAATAACTTATCAAATGATAGAGTAAAAGAAACATATCAAGAAATTGAATTTATTATAAAACATCAAACCATTTGTGATTTAATAATAAATAAACTTAATAATAATATTATTCCATATCGTGTTACCCATAATGATACCAAAGTAAATAATGTTTTGATGAATAAAGAAACATTAGATTATCTTGCAGTAATTGATTTAGATACAGTTATGCCTGGTAGTATGTTATTTGATTATGGTGACGGTATTAGATCAACCGCCTGTACATGTTTAGAAGATGAACATGATTTAACAAAAGTAAAAATAGATTTAGAATTATTTGAATCATACACTAGAGGATATTTAAGTGAAATAAGTGATTGTATAACACAAGAAGAATTAAACTTAATGGCAAAATCTATTGAAATAATTACACTTGAACTAGCCATAAGATTTTTAAATGATTATATAAATGGTGATACTTATTTTAAAGTAGAATATAATAAACAAAACTTATATAGAACTAAAGCACAATTAGCATTAGTTAAAGATATAGAAACAAAATTAGACTATATGGATAGTTTTATAAAAAAATGTTATAACCAAAATGCAAATATAAAAATACTTAAAAAATAATAATTAAAATATAGACTTAAAAAAATTAAATCTATATTTTTTTCTTTCGATTAACATATCAAAATACAAATTTAACAACTTTTGATAGTAAAATATAAAAATGTATGATACAATAATCATATAAGACTATTAATTTGACATATTAAAGCAATAAAAAACTGCCAAAGCAGTTGTTCTTACAAGAGTAAGTATTTAGGCCAAAGGCTTTTATTTTAACTCTCTATGTCATCTTAAATAGTATTAAGATAACTTAATGTTATCACAAAAAAGAAAGGAAGTCAAGTAGTAAATGAAAGATTATAGTATAGGGCTAGATATTGGTACAACATCAGTTGGTTGGGCAATAATTGATAATAGCACATTCAAACTAGTAAAAAAAGGAAACAAAAGACAAAGCATGTGGGGAGTAAGACTCTTTGATGAAGCAATATCTGCTGAAGGAAGAAGAAATAGTAGAAGTTCTAGAAGAAGATACGAAAGAAGAAGACAAAGAATTAAATTATTACAAGAAATATTTAAAGATGAAATACTAAAAACTGATAATGAGTTTTTTAAAAAATTACATGATAGTTTTTATTCAACAGAAGATAAAAACAATAACAAAGCAATATTAACTGATTATGACAAAATTAATATTTTTGGAAACAATAATAGAAAACTAAGCGAAAAGAAATATCCAACAATATATCATATTAGAAATAAAATCATTAATAGTAATGAAAAAGAAGATATTAGATTAATTTACTTAGCAATACATCATATCATTAAATATCGTGGTAATTTCTTATATAATAGTGATAATTTTAGTGTTAATAATTTAAATATTAAAGAAAAATTACAAGAAACTTTTGCTGAAATAAACTCTTTATGTAAAGAAATAAATTTTAATTATGATGAAGTAAATGATAACTTATATGAAAAATTAGAACAAGCATTATTAGAAAAATCAATAAATGATAAAAAAGTTTTAATAAAAGAATTATTAACAAATTATTTCAGCAAAGACTTCACAAATGAATTTATTAAATTAATTTTAGGTAATCAATTCAATATCTCAAAATTATTTAATATAGACTTAGAAGAAGAAATTAAACTTAATTTTAAAGGAACTGACTATGAAGATAAATATTCTGAACTAGAAAAAGCCCTTGAAGATAAAATATCAGTATTAAATTTATTCAAAGAATTATACGATATGTTATTCTTAAAAAATTTATTTGGTAATAGCAGTGAAACAAATATATCTTCACTTATGATTAATAGATATAATAAACATCATTTAGATTTAAGGCTTTTAAAAAGGTTACTTAAATATGATAAAAGCATATATAAAGAATTTTTTAAAGACCAAAACAAAGATACTTCAAAAGAAGAATTGTGTATATATTCAAAATATATAAATAATAAGATTACTTATGATGAATTTATAAATAAACTAAATAAATCATTAGAAAAAATATTTGATAATAATATACCGCTAGAATTAAAAGAAGAATATAATAAAGTTAAAATTGATATAGAAAATGGAACATTTTTACCTAAAATAACAAATACTGATAATGGAAAATACCCATATCAATTAAACAAAGATGAACTAATAAAAATAATTGAATCGCAAGGGAAGTATTATAACTTTTTAAATGAGAAAGTAATTATAAATGGTAAAGTTAAATATAAACTAGTACAACTACTAGAATTTAGAATTCCATATTATGTTGGACCACTTAATACTAATACAAATAAAAAAGATGTTAGCAACAAAAATGCATGGCTAATTAAAAAAGATAATTATACAAAAATTACACCATTCAATTTTGATGAAGTAATAGATAAAGAACAAACAGCAGAACAGTTTATTACAAGAATGATATCTAACTGTACATATTTAATTAATGAAAAAGCAATACCTAGTAATTCTATACTATATTCAAAATATAAAGTTTTAAATGAACTTAAACAAATTAAAATAAACAATGTAAAATTACCAATAGATTTACAGCATAAAATATATGAAGAATTATTTTTAACTACCAACAAAACAATAACAGAAAAAATGTTTATTGACTTTATAAAGAAGACAAACGAATACTCAATGTATAATGATGTATTATTAGTCGAAGGATATTCAGATGACAAAAAGTTTGCTAATAATATGAAAAGCTATTATGATTTCTTCGGAGGAAATGGTATATTTAATAATACAAATTATACTACTGAAGATGCTGAAGAAATAATTAAATGGATAACTATATTTGAAGACAAGGATATATTAGAACAAAAAGTAAGAAATAATTATCCAAAATTAAATGAACAACAAATTAAACAAATCATTGCAAAAAAATATAGTGGATGGAGTAATCTTTCTGAAAAGTTACTTACAGGAATAATTTATAAAGATAAAATAACTGGAAATCCTAAATCTATAATGGACTTAATGTGGGATACAAATGAAAATTTTATGCAAATTATGTTTAATAAAGATTATAATTTTCAAGATAAAATTAACAAACTTAATGTAGTAAAAGATACAAATAAAATTAATTATTCATTAGTAGAAAACCTTGCTACTTCTCCTGCAACTAAAAGAGGAATATATCAAGCGTTAAAAGTAGTTGAAGAACTAGTTAACTATATGGGATATAATCCTACAAATATTATGATAGAAATGGCTAGAGGAGAAGAGAAGAAACAAAGAAAAGATAATAGAAAAGAATATTTAAAGAAAATATATTTAGAAAACAAGAAAGATATAGAAAACTATAATTATTTATTAAAAGAATTAGAAGTAAATGAAAAAATAGATACGGAAAAATTATTTTTATACTTTATTCAACTAGGAAAAAGTATGTATTCAAACAAACCATTAGATATAAACAATTTAGACTTATATGAAGTTGATCATATAATACCTAGAACACTAATTAAAGATGATTCACTAGATAATAAAGTTTTAGTATTAAAAGAGGAAAATCAAGAAAAAGCAGCAAGTTTTGTATTGCCAAAAAATTTTAGAACAAACGGAATGATACAATGGTGGAAACATTTAAAAGAATTAAATTTAATTAGTTCAAAAAAATTCAATAATTTATGTAGAGATTATTATTCTTCAAAAGATATCGAAGGATTTATTAATAGGCAATTAGTAGAAACAAGACAAATTACAAAACATATAGCAAATATATTAAATAATTTCTATACTGATACTAATATAATATATTTACATGCTAATTTATCAAGTAATTACAGAGATAAATATGAACTATTCAAATATCGTGATTTAAATGATTTTCATCATGCACATGATGCCTATTTAGCAAGTGTACTTGGTATATATCAAAAAGAGTATCTAAATAAATCAACAAATTTTAATAAATTAAAAGAATTAAGTAAAAAACTATATGATGAAAAAAGATATAATGATTTAAAATATGGATATGTAATAAATAGTATTGATAACGAAGTATCAACATTTAATGAAGACACTGGTGAAATAATATTTGATGCTGACTATTTTAATGATACAATTAAAAACACTTTATATCAAAATGATATATTAATAAGTAAAAAAACAGAAATAAAAACTGGAGAGTTTTATAATCAAACAAAATCTAAAAAAGGTAATGATGGCGTTCCTTTAAAGGCTAATCTTGATAAGAACTTATATGGTTCATATACAAGTTTAAATCCTAGTTATGCAGTAGTAGTAAAATATAATAAAAAGAATAGTGTAGAACAACGTATGATTGGAATTCCAATATATATAGCAGTAAAGAAAAATAAAGCTGCATTAAAAGAGTATATATGTAATAAACTTAAAATTGATGATATTAATTCAATAGAAATAATAAGAGACAAAATACCTTTTTATTCAATAATCGATTGGGAAGGACAAATATGTTCTTTAGTTGGAGCAACGGATAAAGTTGAAGTATGTAATGCAATAGAATTTAAAATAGATAAAACAAATCAAATAAAATGGAAATACACATTGAATAGATTGTTTAACAAAAAAGATAAATGTATTGAAAACTCGCTATATAATGAACAGTTAGATGAGTTGTTTACTTATATAATTAATAAAATAGAAAACGAATATAAACTATACTGTAATTTATTACCTGAATTAAAAAAATATATTAATATAGATTCATTAAATAATATAAGTATTGAAGATAAAGAAAAAGTATTACTCGAATTATTTAAATTATTAAAATTTAATAGTGCATGTGCAAACCTAAAAATATTAGATAGTGAAGCATCATCAGCTTTTGGTAAGAAACATAGTAGAATAATATCAAACGCGGCAATAATTAATAAATCAGTAACAGGATTAAAGGAAAGAAGATATGAGTTTTAGAACAATTGTTATAACAAAGCAATCAAAAATAAGTTATAAAAATAGATTTTTAGTAGTTAAGCAAGAAAATGATGAGAAATATATTCATTTATCTGAAATAGATACTATTATTGTTGATTCAATTTCAGTATCTATTTCTTCATACTTGCTTAAAGAACTGTCTGATAATAAAATAAATATACTTTTTTGTGACGAAAAACATAATCCATTTGGAGAACTAAAATCATATTATTTAGCACATAATTCTAGTAAAAAAATTATTATGCAAAGTAAATGGACACAAAAGCAAAAAGATGAATTATGGCAACTGATTGTAAAGAATAAAATAACAAACCAAGCATTGTTACTAGATAAGATAAAATCAAAAAACTATAATTTAGTTTTATCATATGTTTCAGATGTAGTTATCGGAGACAAAACAAATAGGGAAGGTCATGCTGCAAAAGTATATTTCAACTCATTGTTTACTAAAAAATTCGTAAGAAACGAAAGTGATGATATTAATTCAGCACTAAATTATGGATATGCAGTATTATTATCAACTTTTAATAAAGAGATTATTTCAAATGGGTATTTAACTGAATTAGGAATTCATCACAAAAATGAATTTAATCCATTTAATTTAACATGCGATTTTATGGAGCCTTTTAGAGTTATAATAGATAATTTTGTTTATTATAATAAAGATAGAGAATTTAATACAGATTATAAATTGGATATTGTAAACATTTTTAATAGTAAATATAAATATAATGGTAAACAATACGTTTTAAAAGATGTAATAAAACTATACACTAAAAATATATTTTATTATTTAGAAAATGATAAAAAGTATATAGGATTTTATATTTATGAAAGATAGAGATAGAATAGTGAGAACAATAGTATTTTTTGATTTACCGAATATTTATGCAAAAGACAAAAGAAATTATTTACAATTTAGAAAGTTTCTAATAAACGAAGGTTTTTTAATGATGCAAGAATCAGTTTATACAAAAATTATATTAAACTCTATACAAGCTAATTTACTTACAGAAAAAATAAAGAAAAATGCTCCTAAAAAGGGCATAATACAATTAATGACAATTACAGAAAAACAATATTCACAAATTAAATATATAATCGGTGAACCTAACACTAAAATAATCAATAATGAAGAAAGGTTAATAATATTATGAAAATAGCTGTTAATTTTATTGATAATGAAATTGCAGTACAAAATAATAATGTGTTTAACATTGAAGTAGAAAATAAAGCGTATTTTTATAGATTAATAAATGAATTTAATTTAATATCAAAAGGTGTTATATCAGATAATATATTTTTCCTCGATGAAGATGATAATGAATTAAATTTACTAAATAAAATTGATTTATATATTGACTATTTTAATATTGAATTTAATTCAAAAAAGATTATAAATAATTTATATAAAATGTTAAAAACTAATATAAACGAAGAAGATAGAATAAAAATAAACAAGTGTTATTTAAAAATTAAAAATATTTTATCAAAATCATTCCTTGATTATAATTTACCATTAATAATAAATGACGAATTTGATATAGATACTATCTTAAAATTACTTAAAGTTACTATTAATTCAAAAAATAATTTACTTGATAACTTATTCTTATTAATTGATATAAATAATAATTTTAAGATAAATGAGTTGTTAATTTTTGTTAATTTAAAACAATATTTAACTTTAGAAGAATTAAACGAATTATATAAATATAGTATATATAATAA
>CDYU01044230.1_pt1 | contig 19437 bp, 14 predicted proteins | sample 480701 | NCBI WGS metagenome assembly CDYU01 (sample SAMEA3182105, study PRJEB8094) | gut metagenome | biome: human; feature: gut; material: Stool; isolation source: human stools | place: Canada | collected 2013-02-26 | reverse complement strand
GAAAACGGTACTGCACGCGCTGCGCAAAGGAGTGCGTGCAGTTTCTTATTGCGGCTTTCGATTTGATCTGCTTCTTGCGGTCGCTGCCGCTCTGCGGCGGGGTCACGGGGAGTGCCCAGACGAAATGCGCCCGGGGTTGCACGGCGGCGGACAACAAAAGCCCGCCGTGCGGCCTACCTATAAATAGGTCCGCCGAGAGATGCCGCTCTGCCGCGCGGGGACGGCCCCTCCGCGCGTGACGCTGCGGTGTAACAAAAATACGGGAATGTTACAGGTGAGTTACAAATCGTCCAAAGCGGTTGACGGGCGGAAAAGCCGGGTGTAATATGAGCATGCAATTGATGGTGGGCCAAGGTGAGTTCCCGGTTCAGTTACGGGAACGGCATGCCACGGTAAGTGGATCGAGAAACACCCGAAAACACCTGATTTTGCAACACAAATCCGCGAATGGGGATACGATATCGCCTATTTGACCCGTTTTTGCAACATTTTCTCCGTTTTGCACAAAGGCAGGATTTTGACGGACGCCCTCCTCAACGAGCTGACGTGCATAAACAAAAGAAAATCGAGCCGAAACGCGGAAAAATATACGATGCCGCAGAACCGGAAACGGAAATTTCAGAAAGGAGAGTAACATTATATGAAAAAGTTACTCGCTCTGGTGCTGGCGCTGGTCATGTCCATGTCCCTCGTCACCATCAGCAACGCAGCTTTCAAAGATGCCGACAAGATCGACTACAAGGAAGCTGTTGACGTCATGAACGCCGTTGGCGTGTTCATTGGCGATGAAAAGGGCAATTTCAATGCCAAGGAAAACCTGACCCGTGAGCAGGCCGCGAAGATCATCGCGTACCTCGAGCTCGGCTCCAAGGCTGCCGACGCCCTCGTGGGCGGCGCTACCTTTACCGACGTGGCCTCCACCCGCTGGTCCGCCGGCTTCGTCGGCTACTGCGCGCAGGCCGGCGTTGTCGCCGGTGTCGGCAACGGCAAGTTTGACCCCGCCGGTCAGCTGACCGCTCTGCAGTTCGGCAAGATGCTGCTCGTTGAGCTCGGCTACGATGCCAAGGCCGCCGGCATGGTCGGCGCTGACTGGGCCATCAACACCAGCAAGCTCATGGCTAGCACCAAGCTGATGGACAAGATCGACGGTTCCGTCAACCAGGTCCTCACCCGTGAGAAGGCCGCTCAGATGTGCGTGAACGCTCTCAAGGCTCCCACCGTGGAATACTCCACCAAGGGCTCCTCCATCATCGTCAACGGTGCGGAGATCAACTTCGGTGCGTCCGTCCCCACCTATGTGACCAACACCATCGCCAAGGAGCAGACCATCTCCAAGCAGACCCTGACCAACTCCAACGCCTACACCATCGAGCTGGGCGAGAAGCTCTTCAAGGATCTCAAGCTCAACCGCACCGCTGACGACTTCGGCCGTCCCGCGAATGAGTGGTTCTGGAAGGCTGCCAAGGTCGGCACCTATGCTGACAAGGCTGACCTGAGCTACACCGAGAAGGTCAAGCTCGGCACCATCTATTCCGACCTCGGCCTCGGCGAGAAGGTTCTCGCTAAGAACGTCACCGTTTATGTTGACGGCGATAAGGGCACTCTCGCGAAGGATATCTCCAAGGGCGAGGATACCAAGATCGGCGGCCAGGGCACTCTGACCGAGGTCTATTATGACTCCGGCGACAACACTGCTGTCATCTGCCACATCAACTACTACATCGGCGAAGTCCAGAAGACCGTGGCTGCCACCGCTTCCAAGGACGCTTACATCGTTATCGCTACCGATAGCGTGAAGCCCGACGGTGCTGCCGGTGTTGAGAACTTCACCACCGATGCGAAGTTCGATGACGACGTTGCTGTTTACTACACCTATTCCGAGTCCGCCGATGAGATCAAGTCCGTTGCCGTCTGCGAAACCGTTTCCGGCACCGTGACCGAGGCTCAGAATGCCAAGACCGCTAAGGAAGACACCGCTAACGTCACCATCAGCGAGAAGTACAAGGCTGCTGCCAAGTTCGTCGGCGAGGAAGTCTCCGACTCCATGGTCAAGTATGACTACAAGGTCTATCTTGACGGCAACAACAACATGCTGAAGATCGAGAAGGTCAGCAAGCTCTCCAACGAGTATGCTCTCGTCCGCGCCACGCAGGGCAAGAACGTCTTCTCCTCCAACAAGGCTCAGGTCGTCTTCGCTGACGGCACCGAGAAGGTCGTTTCCACTGCTAAGGACTACAACAAGGTCAGCAGCTATCAGATTCCCAACAACACCATCGTGACCTGGACCGAGGAGGATGGCGTTTACACCTTCCAGCCCGTTGAGAATAAGGGCAACGTGACGGTTCGCGCGACCGACCTGAACGCCACCGCGAACAATACGCTGGTCGTTACCAACAACAAGGCCGGCATGACGATCAAGGACAAGACCATCAATGCCAACAGCAATACCATCCTCGTTCTCTACGATAAGAAGGACGACAGCTACACCACCTACACCGGCATCAAGGAGATGCCCAGCATCGCGACCAAGGCTACGGTCGAGGCCGACGTCTATTATTACTGCAACAGCGGCAGCATGGCCACCATCCTGTTCGTTGACGTCGATAACGACACCATCGTCGCCGGCGCCGGCAGGAACGCCATCTATCTGGCGGGCGCTTCCAGAAGCAACCTGATCCAGAACAGCACCGGCAACTACTACGAGTACAACGCCATCGTTGACGACGAGATCACCACCGTGAAGGTCGACAAGACCACCAAGGTCGGCTCCAAGTATGCGTATGAGCTCGACGGTATGTTCAAGTCCTACAACGTCAACAGCAAGGGCGTTATCACCAGCCTGACCGCGCACGACACCTATGGTTCTGTCGCCGCTGATAAGGCTCAGTATCTCGCCGGCGATGGTCTGAACAAGGTCTCCGCTGACTACACCGTGATCATCGACACCAAGGCTTCCGGCAAGAACGCCACCATCACCTGCGACGAGAAGGCCACCTTCTACTATGTCGACAAGGACGGCAAGATCACCGAGATCACCTACAAGAACGTGACCAAGGACGAGAACGATAAGGTCTACGCTTTCGTTGATGACTACATGGTCAAGCAGCTCGTCGTGTTCGAGGTGAAGGATACCGCTCCCGCTGCCGGTACCTTCGATCCCGCCGATCCTAAGACCGCCGGTATCGTTGGCACCACCGTGGTCATCCCCAAGATCGATGGCGTCAAGGTTGACAATGCTGCCAATGTCCTGGCCAAGAACGGCTACACCGTGACCGGCCTGTTTGGCGGCACCTACTGGGCTGTCAAGGACGGCACCACCTACTTCTTCACCGAGAGCAATCCCGAGTACTACACGCTGACCGTCAATGGCACTGTCGTTGAGTACATGGCGAAGGGCACTGCTTCCAAGATCTCCGAGAAGGAATTTGCTGCGAAGTACGACACCGACGGCACGGCTTACAAGTTCGTGAAGGGCGGCACGACCTACTTCTTTGCGTATGATTCCTCCAGCGCCAACGCAATGACCGATGGCACGGCTGCTGTTGCTATCACCACCGGCTATGTCAAGGTGACCGACAACACCAGCGCTACCACCATCAGCGGCGTTGAGACTGCTACCGCCGGCGGCCAGAAGTATGCTAAGGTCAACAATGCTGTGACGGTTGAGTACACTGTTGCTGCTAACACCTCTGTTACCCTGAACTACACCGTTGGCGGCGTGGCTAAGACTCCCATCACCGAGTCCACCACTGCTGCCGGTAAGGTCACCTTCACCGTCAGCGGCGATAAGGACATTGTTCTGACCTCTGCCACCCCTGCTACCACCTACGGTATCACCTATCCCGCCGCTAAGACCAAGAATGGTGTCACCATGACCCTGACCTGCCCCGACACCGCTGTGCAGGGCTCCACGGTGACGGTCAAGGCTAAGCTCACCGGTAAGGCTACTGGCGGTAACGCGGTCTTCGCCCTGAGCGGCCACGGCATCGATACCAACTATGCTAACACCTTTACCGGTGTGACCCGCTCTGCTGCTGGTACTCTGACGGTTGCTGATAACACCGACCTCGGCGCTGCCGGCCTGGAGGTTACCTTCACCTTCACGATGCCCGCATCTGACGCGACCATCTCTATCGCCTAATTCCGCATATCAAAGCACATCCGTGCTGAGATAATAAAAGACCCGCTCCTCTCGGAGCGGGTCTTTTGTGTGCTTTATTCAGCCTCTAAGATCGCAAACATACCGTATTGCGTGTCCTTATTATTGCCCATCCACGATTGAGAATTGTTTTCCGCGCTCCATGTGGCGCTGTTTCCGTCGACCGTGCAGGGCAAGCCGGTTACCGAATTGCCGCCCAGCTGGCCCCATCCATGGCCCTCTCTTGCGTTTATAACAGCAAGAAGCCATTGGGTGGGGCAGGTCAGAACGATCAGGATCGGCTTTGCGGGGAAAGTCCAGGTTTTCGTCAATTCCCCGTCTCCTGTGTAGCTGGTGGTGTAGAATCGGCAGTTGCGCGCCGCCAGCGCGGCGTCGATCTTCTGGTTGTCGGCGTTGAAGTCGTCCATCAAAATGCGGTCGGACTTCGCCCATTGGTTGAGCTGGTAGTTGGTGGTTTTCGTCATGCTTTCCTCCTGATTTTTACGCCCTGCAATCAGGGCAAGGTTTGTTTCAAGCCGCCCCGCCGGGGGCAGCCGATGGTGTATGATTCAGTTTTTCGTGTAAGATTCCGAGGTTTGCGCCGGTTTTATGATCTTTTCTTACGGCGAAAATATCTCGAATCACTTGTAAGAGTGATTCGCCGGTTTGGTGTCCACTTATGTGCAACGAGGACAAAAAAATTTCCGGCTTGACATTTTCGCCCGCCGGATTATAATGAAGATAGCAAGGGACGCTGTTGTATCGGCAGTTAGCCCTCAGAGATCAAAATAGAATGTCTATGTTGACCGCTCGGGTGCCAGCCGGGCGGTCAACACGCTTTTGGGGCTATGTAGATCATGATCGCAAGGATCACGATGAAGCATATCGCGAAACGCAGGGCTCGCGCCCGGCGCCCGTTTCCCATCTGCATCACCCCCTTTCGCAAGGGAGTGGCTAACCGCCGCAATACAACAGCGTCCTTGAGACGATTGTACCATATCACGCACAAAAGTCAAGCCCTCCCGGCCGGGAGGGCTTGCTTCATATTCCGCGCGGGATACGCAGGCAGCGGTAGGTGCTGCTGTGCGCGTTGAGCGCCGGCTCGTCCGCCGGACGGGGCCACGCCCTTCCGAGCTGCTTCAGGATACAGCAAGTCTTGGCGTGCGCCATGTCCATCAAGTCCAGCACGCGCTCGTGGGGCGTGCGGTCATCCGACCGGTACGGCACAAACGGCACCTGCGGTTCCGCTTTCTTCATGTCCTCACCTCCTCCCCTTTTGCGCCGCCGGACCGGCGCGGGGCACACATCCGTGCAACCGAAACGAAAAAATTCAAAAATAGATAACAAACCCTTGCGGTTCTGTGCTATAATCAGCACAAATATATCACCAAAGGAGATGCCGCTTTATGGCAAAGAAACAATTCAAGGCAGAATCCAAGCGTCTGCTCGACCTGATGATCAACTCCATCTACACCCACAAGGAGATTTTCCTGCGCGAGATCATCTCCAACGCGAGCGACGCCATCGACAAGCTCTGCTACCTTTCGCTGACCGACGACAAGGTCGGTCTTGACCGCGGCGATTTCAAAATTGAGATCACCGTGGATAAGGACGCGCGCACGCTGACCGTGAGCGATAACGGCATCGGCATGGACAAGGACGAGCTGGAGAACAACCTCGGCGTCATCGCCTCGTCCGGCTCGTACAAATTCCGTCAGGAGGCCGAGCAGAGGGAGGACATCGACATCATCGGTCAGTTCGGCGTGGGCTTCTACTCCGCGTTCATGGTCGCGGACGAGATCACGGTCGTCACGAAGAAATACGGCGTGGAGACCGCCTACCGCTGGCAGTCCTCCGGCGCGGACGGCTACACCGTCGCCGAATGTGAGAAGGACAGCGTCGGCACCGACGTCATCATGCACCTCAAGGCGGACACGGACGAGGAGAAATATTCCGAGTACCTCGACGGCTATCGGCTCTATGAGCTGGTGAAAAAATATTCCGACTACATCCGCTACCCCATCCGTATGCTGCGCCCGACGCGCAGGGTCAAGGAGGGCAGCGACCCCGAAAAGCCCGAGTACGAGTATGTGGACGAGATGACGACGGTCAACTCCATGGTGCCGCTCTGGCAGCGTCCGCGCGGCGAGGTGACGGACGAGGAGTACGAGAAGTTCTACCAGTCCATCGCCCATGCCTTCGACAAGCCGCAGCGCGTCATCACCGCGAGCGTCGAGGGCGCCGTGACCTATAAGGCGCTGCTGTTCATTCCCTCGCAGCGGCCGATGGACTTCTACAGCGAGGGCTATGAAAAGGGCTTGCAGCTCTACTCCGCGGGCGTGATGATCATGGATCACTGCGACGCGCTGCTGCCGGATTATCTGCGCTTCGTGCGCGGCGTGGTGGACTCCCCCGACCTGAGCCTGAACATCTCGCGCGAGCTGCTGCAGCACGACCGTCAGCTCAAGGTCATCGGGAACAGCCTGGAGAAGAAGCTCCGCGCCGACCTCGAAAAGCTGCTGCGCGACGACCGCGAGGGCTACGAAAAATTCTACGAGAACTTCGGCCGCGCCATCGGCTTCGGCATTGCCGGGCCGGACGGGCTGAGCCGCAAGGAGGCGCTGCAGGATCTGCTGCTGTTCTATTCCTCGACGGAGAAAAAGCTCGTCACCCTGCGCGAGTACGTCGACCGGATGCCGGAGAGCCAGAAGTACATCTACTACGCCGCGGGCGAGAACGTCTCCGCCATCGACCACCTGCCGCAGACCGAGCTGCTGAAGGACAAGAACTACGAGATCCTCTACCTCACCGGTGAAACGGACGAATTCGTTCTGCAAATGCTGGGCAAGTATGCCGACAAGGAGTTCCGCTCCATCGTCGACGGCGAGCTGGACCTCGGCGACGAGGAGGAAAAGGTCCTTGACGAAAAGCCGGAGCTGATGCAGTTCGTCAAAGAGACGCTCGGCGATAAGATCAAGGAGGCCCGCGCTTCCCGCCGCCTCAAGACGCATCCCGTGTGCATGACCGCGGGCGAGGGCCTGAGCTTCGAGATGGAGAAATACTTCAAAAACTTCCAGATGCCCACGCCCGTCAAGGCTGACCGCATTCTGGAGCTGAACACCGACCATCCCGCTGTGCAGGCGATGGAGGCCGCCATGACCTCTGACCGCGCCAAGGCGGAGCTGTACGCGAAGATCCTCTACGATCAGGCGCTGCTCATCGCGGGCCTGCCGCTCGAGGACCCGAGCGAATACACCGATCTGGTCGCAGAGCTGATGAAATAAGGACCGCCCCGAAAACGCATTTTGGAGGACGCCGCTATGAAAAAGCTGTCCGCGCTGCTCCTGTCCCTGCTGCTCCTGCTCACCGCCTGCGGCACGCCTGCTACGCCGGGCGACGCCGTGACACTGCCGACGCCGAACGACGAGATCCTGGTCGAGGAGGGGCTGCGCGCCGAGGATCTGCCCGAGGTCTGCCGCCTGTGGTTCGACCTCGCCGAGACCTCGGGCGCGGCGGATAAGAGCAGCCAGCTTCCGCTTGCCTCCCGTGCCGACGAGGGCGCGTGCGATTACCTCGCCGTCCGCCTGCCGGACGGAACGTACACCGATCTCATTCAGGAGGGCAAGCTTGCCGATGAGGGCGTCACGCTTGCCGATTTCTCCGGTGGCAGGGCGAAGCAGGAGGGCTCCTACGGTCAGCTCGCGTGGAACGGCGAGCTGTACCACGCCTTCACCGTCTCCGCGGCGGACTGCACCCTCCCGAACCTCACCGCGCCGGACGGCGGCATCCTCCGCCTGAATATTTCCGGCGACTGCACCGTGGACGGCGGCGGCACGGAGTACGCCTGCTTTGAGGGCTTTGACTGCGTGCTTGTCACCGGCGACGGTACGCTGACGGTCTTAAATGCCGCCGCCCTCGACTGCGGCGGCGGGGATCTCCCCATCCCCTCGCTGGTGCTTGACGGCGATGTGACGCTGCGCTGCGACGACATTCGCCTCGCCGCTCCGAACACGGTCGACGTGCCCGCGCTCGCCGTGCTCGGCGGCACGCTCTGCACCGATATGCTTTGGCTCAATAACGGCGCGCTGGTCAACGCCGGCGGCACGCTCAGCGTGCAGGGCTCCGTGCAGGAGCTGAAGCGCGCGGTGTTCCGCGGCGGTACGACGCTCCTCGGCGCGGCAGAGCAGAAGGCGGAATTCATCCTCTCCGGCGGCACGGCGCACCTTGCGGGTGGCCTTGCCGAGGGCTCGACCGTCGAGGGCGGCGCGGGCGTTTTTTCCGCACAGAGCTTTTCCGGCGCGGCGGTCAACGACTATGGCGCCGTCCTGTGGGACGGCGCGGATGGCTCCGCCTATCGCGGCGTTTATGGCGCGGGCTATTACCCGACGGACTACAGCCCGGATTGGGCGGGCACGGTCTCCGGCACGGCGTGGGACGCGCTGACGGTCACCAATCCCTATGAAAACGACTGGTTCGCCGGTACGCTGACGCTGGAGAACGCTCACGCGCAGGAGCTGCTGCCGTGGGGCGGAACGCACCTGCGCGTCCTCGGAGAGAATGCGGTCGACGGGACTCTCGGCGGCACGGGTCTGCTCTTCACGGGCGGCGGTTCGCTCGCCGCAGGCGAGCTGAGCGTGTGGAGCTGGGGCAGCGTCCGCGCGCCCCTCCTCGCCGTGCAGGACGGCACGAACGTCCGCTGCGGCGCGCTGCACATGGGCAGCAATGCCGAGGAGAAGGGCACGCTGCTCGTGGAGAACGGAAGCCTTACGGCGGACGGTGAATTCTGGCTGCAAAATGCCGCGCTCACCGTCACCGGCGGCGAGCTGACGCTTGCGGGCGACGCGAGCATCGACTGCGGCGAGGTCTGTATCAGCGGTGGAACGGTCACGTTCGGGCACGGACTGTGGCTCGGTGAGGGCGACATCGTCATCACCGGCGGCACCGTCATCGTTCCCGGCGGAGAAGCGGGTCTGACCGCCGAAAACGGCAAGGTCACCATTTCCGGCGGCGCCGTCCGCGAGCCGTGACCGCATAAGAGAAAAGAGGCGCGAGCCGACGGCTCGCGTCTCTTTTTGTCGATTTTTGGCGACAAACCGTATAATTTGTAAGCAATAATACATTTTGTATTCATATTTTCAGCCACATCGCCGCCAGATGCACGGTGAAGCAGACCGTCATGCCCACCGCTGTCGGCAGCGCGACGCCGACGAGCGTCCATTTCAGGCTCTTCGATTCCCGCGCGAGCGTGAGCGTGGTCGTGCCGCAGGGGAAGTGGAACAGCGAGAAGAGCAGCATACAAAGCGCGGTCGTTCCCGTCCAGCCGTTCGCCAGCAGCATGGTCTTGAGCTCCGCGAGCGACGCGCCGTCCACCAGCGTTCCCGCCGAGGAGTAGCCCATGAGCAGGATCGGCAGCACGATCTCATTCGCCGGAAAGCCGAGCAGAAAGGCGAGCAGGATCATGCCGTCCAGCCCCAGCGCGCGCCCCAGCGGATCGAGCGCCGCCGCGCCGTGCGCGAGCAGCGTCGTGCCGCCCACGGTGCAGTTCCCCAGCAGATAGATGAGCAGGCCCGCGGGCGCGGCGACCGTCACCGCGCGGCCGAGGACGAATACCGTCCGATCCAGAAGCGAGCGCACCAGCACCTGCCCCACGCGCGGACGGCGGTAGGGCGGCAGCTCGAGGGAGAAGGCGGAGCTTTCTCCCCGCAGCAGCGTGACAGACAGCAGGCGTGAGACGAGCAGCGTCACGCACACGGAGAGCACCAGCGCCGCGAGCAGTCCTGCGCTTGCACCGAGCATGGCTCCACCGGAAAGGAACGCGGTCAAAAGCGTGATGAGCAGCGGAAAGCGCCCGTTGCACGGCACAAGGCTGTTTGTCAGCATCGCGATGAGCCGCTCGCGCGGCGAGTCGATGATGCGGCAGCCCGTCACGCCGCAGGCGTTGCAGCCGAGACCCATGCACATCGTCAGGCTCTGCCGCCCGTGCGCCCCGGCGCGGGCGAAGCAGCGGTCGAGCACGAACGCCACGCGCGGCAGATAGCCCACGTCCTCGAGCAGCGTAAAGAGCGGGAAGAAGATCGCCATCGGCGGCAGCATTACCGATACGACCCACGCAAGCGTGCGGTACATTCCGTCCACCAGCGCGCCGCGCCAGAACGGCGGCAGGAAGGCGAGAAGCTCCCGCAGCGGCTCCTGCGCCGAAAACAGCAGCCGCGAGAGCAGCTGCGACGGCACATTCGCGCCCTCGACCGTCAGCCATAAGATCGCCCCGAAGAGCGCGAGCATCACGGGGATGCCCGTCGCGCGGGAGGTAAGCAGGCGGTCGAGCCGCCGGTCACGCCGCTGCGCGGCGGTCTCGTCCCGCCGCTCGCACAGCCGCACCAGCTCCGTGGCGCGGGCGGAGAGCGCACCCACCAGCGCGTCGCGCAGGGCGTCGCCGGTCAGCTCCCCCAGCTCGGCGCGGGCGCGGACGCAGACCTCCCCGATGCGCTCCGCCGCCAAAGCGGGCAGATCGGCGCCGAAGCGGGTGAAGAACAGAGCGTCGTCCTCCAGCAGCCGCAGCGCGTAGAAGCGGCTCTGCTCCCGCGCGAACGGCGCGAGCGCCGGCTCCAGCACGCGCACCGCGCGCTCGACCGCGCGGGGATATTCGACCGTCGTCTCTCTCCGCCGAGGCTTTTCGCGGACGGCGGCGGCCAGCGCCGCACGCAGTTCGTCCAGCCCCTCTCCGCGGCTTGCCGCCGTGCCGACGACCGGCACGCCGAGCGCGCGGGAGAGCGCGGGCAGGTCGAGCACGATGCCCTTCTTCGCCGCTTCGTCCAAAAGATTCACGCACACGACCGCAGGAACATCCGCCGCCTCGAGGGTTTGCAGCACAAGGTTCAGGCTCCGCTCCAGACAGGTCGCATCTGCCAAAATGAGCACGGCCTCCGCCTCACCGGAGCAGAGATAGTCCCGCGCGATCTCCTCCTCGGCGGAGTTGGGGAACAGCGAGTACGTCCCCGGCAGATCGACGAGCGTGAAACGCTCGCCGCCGTATGTAAGATCGCCGCGCGCCGCGGCGACGGTTTTCCCCGGCCAGTTGCCCGTGTGCTGCCGCAGCCCGGTGAGGGCGTTGAACACGGTGGATTTGCCCACGTTCGGGTTTCCCGCCAGAGCAATGATATGCGCCTCGTTCGGCATGGGGCGATCCCTCCTGAAAAATCAAAGCATTTCGATCTGCACGCCGCCCGCGTCCTCGCGCCGCAGCGCGATGACCGCGCCGCGCACACCGTAGGCGACCGGGTCGCTCCACGGGGAAACGTGCAGGGCGCGGACGCACGAGCCCGGCACGAAGCCGAGGTCGAGCATCCGGCGGCGCTGTGCACCGGTGGAGCGCAGCGCCGTCACTACGGCGCTCGCGCCGACCGGCAGCGCGTCAAGTGTCATCTGCATCGGGGCCACTTCCTCTCCCTTTGTCAGGGTATGCGCGAGGCCGTGCGGTGGTGCGGAGCCAAAAAAACAGCTGCCCCGAAGGGCAGCCGTCCGGCATGGTCTGTTTGATTGTCTGTTGGGGCGTTACACCTGTGGGTCCCAGGAGATGCTGTTTTCCCCGGCGCGGATGTCTGTGGCAAGGCAGATGCTGCGGCTCTCCGCCCCGTTCGTCACGGTGGCAGAAAGCGTAACGCCGCCGTACCGCGGAACATTCAAAAGCCGCACGGTGCAGATGCCGCCGTCCGTCGTCGTTTCAACGGAGATCAGACCGTTGTTGTCCGGCGCGCAGCTCGCCGACCACTCGTAGCCCTCGCCGCTGACGCTGGGGACGAAGCGGAATACCAACGCAATACCCTCGATGTCGAGCGTCAGACCGCTGATGGTGATCGTGTCCGGCAGGGGTGCGGGCGTCGTTATTTCATTGCTCGGTGCCTTGCTGTTTTGGAGTGAACGGTATCCCGACAGCATGGTCAGCACGCCGCAAATCAGCACCAGTATGCCTACGACGTAGCGCAGAGATCTGTTCTGCTTTGCGATCCTCCGGATCTCCTCCGCAAAGGCTTCTCTCTCGGCAGCATCCCCCGCGAAAGCCGTTGCAGGTACCCCGCCGCACAAAGCAGCCGGCTCGCGGCCGCACAGCTCGTCCGTGCTCACGCCCAGCTCGTCGGCGAGCGCCGCGAGCTTATAGAGGTCGGGGAGCGATTCCCCCGTTTCCCTTAATTAAAGATATTGTTGGGTAAAAAAAGAAAGGTCAGTCGATTTTGCCGATGAAGCGGTAGTAGATTTCTACTTCCTGCTCACGGCTTCCATCCTCGCCCTTGACAGCTTCGTGGACGGTTATTTTTTCAATTAGAGTGTTCAGAAGTTCGGCGGTCAGCTCCACAGGGTTGACATACTGTTTCATCAGGGCAATCCACTTTTCAGCATCCGCTGCGGTCTGTACGGCGGCTTCCATCGTTTCGTGAAGCTGTCTTATTTTTGTTTCAAGCTCCTTTTGCTCGTTCTGGTACTTCTCGGACAGCATATTGAAGTTATACTCGGTTATGCGTCCGGCAGACCAGTCCTCATACATTTTAGCAAACAGCCCGTCAACCTCGGCTTTACGCTTCTCTGCCTTTTTCAGCTCCGCAGCCTGCTTTTTCTTCGCAGAGTTTCTTTCCCTGTCGCTGGCATTGAGCAGGCGTTTCAGCAGCTTGTCCTCGTCTTTCTGTGCCAGCATAGACCAGTATTGCAGTCTTGCAAGCACATAGGCATACAGTACATCATAGCGGATATAGTGCATGGAACACTGGCGTAATCCCTGCCCGTTCTTGCTGCAATGGTAGTACCCGTATGGGTTCTTATTCTGCTTGTTTTCCCCATAGGCTAAAGACCATCCGCAGTCTGCACATTTTATCAATCCTGCGAAAATCTGTGTCGTACCGTTTCTGCGTTTCCTGCGTCTGCTTGCAATCAGCTCCTGAACTTTTTGGAACACTTCTTCAGAAATGATGGCTTCGTGGGTATTTTCCACACGATACCATTCTTCCTGCGGCTTCCGCACCTTTTTCTTGTTCTTGAATGAAATGTTGCTCTGCTTGTTGTGAATGCTGTGACCGATGTAGGTTTCCTCTTTCAAAATGCTCTTGACCTGTGCTATCGTCCACGCATAGGCTTTTTCTGCGGGCGCACCGGCGTAGATATTGGCGAAAGTCCCGTATCTTTCATAGTTCAGCCAGCCGGGGGTAGGTACTTTTTCCTCCACCAGAATCCGTGTAATGCTGGCGGCTCCACGCCCGTGTACAGCAAGGTCAAAAATCTTCTCTACAATCCAGCGTGTTTCCGGGTCGATCAGAAGATGACCTTTTTTGTCCGGGTCTTTTACATAGCCCAGCGGTGCATAGGCTCCATAGTGTGCGCCATTGGCAAATCTTGTGTGCATGGCAGCCTTGACCTTTTTGCTGGTCTGTCGGGCGTGCATTTCATTCAGGATGTTTAAGAACGGTGCAAGCTCGCTTTCTCCGTTGATGGTGTCCACATTGTCATTGATGGCAATGTAGCGTACTCCCTTGCTGGGGAAATAGATTTCCGTGTACTGACCGGTCAGGATATAGTTTCTTCCCAGACGGGATAAGTCCTTTGTGACAACGCAGTTGATTTTCCCGTCTTCGATGTCATCAATCATCCTTTGGAAACTTGGACGCTCGAAATTTGTCCCACTCCATCCGTCGTCAATGTACTCGTCTACAACGGTCAGCCCATGCTCTGCGGCATACTGTCTAAGCATCATGCGCTGGGTCTGGATACTGCCGCTTTCCCCCTGTAATTCATCGTCACGGCTCAATCTCAAATATAGTGCAGTGTTATAAATCGTTGTATTGTATGGTTGTTTCACGGTTAAAAATCCTCCTTCTAAAAGAAACAACCCACGCTTATACAATACTCGCTGGTACAAGTATATCATAAGCGTGGGCTGATTGACAGTCGTTATTCCGTATTTTTTCAGGAAGCGGCGGCAGCGTGCTGGATCACATCTTCCAGCAGGCTGTCAAGCGGCTTCCCATCCTGTGCGAAATGCTCCGATACCTTGATACGGACTTTCCCCATGACAAAATACTGGGTGCCGTCTTTTTCGGTAAGCAGGGTGCCGCTGTTTTTGTTATTGCTCTCGTTTTTGCTTTTTGCCATAGGCAGTTACCTCCATAAATGAAATATGCCCGACAAGGGAATGTCAGACAGGTGTACAGCCGCAGACTGTCTCCGTGTCAACCAAACCGTGTCAACCGGCAGAAAAGACTTTGAAAACAATCCATAGGCGCTCTATTATTACTTTTTACTTTTTCTTTGATTTCTTGGTTGACATGGTTGACAAAGGAGAGAAATGCCCCAAATATCAGGCTTTTCCCCGTCAACCGGCTGTCAACCAAAGCGTCAACCAAACTGTCAACCGGTGGCTTTTCAGAATGGAAGTTCCATTTGCCGGGCTTCTTCTTCCGTGATTTCCTGAAAACCGTCCCCCTCCGGCGGAGCTTGGTTGACACGCTCCCAGCCTTTTTGAGAACCGTATTTCTTATACCGCTTCGGGCTTTTGTAGGCTACCCAGCCCTGTATGATGCCGCCCGCAATGCCGGTATTCATAATCTCGCAGATTGCCCGTGTCTCCCAGTCTGCCGGGGAATTTAAGTTCCCCAGCGCTTCCTCATAAAGCTGCTTGGAACATACCCTGTCGCCGGTGTAGTCCTCCAAATAGGCGTAGATCATGCCGGCCTGTGTGTCTTCCTGCATAAAGTCCTGCTGGTGGGCGTTCAGGTATCGGTTCATTTCCATGCTGAATGACAGCTTATACTTCCCACTGCGATAAACCGTCATGGCTTCCGCCCACATCTGTTCGATATACGCCCTCGCCGCCGCTTCATCGTCCAGTATGTGAACCTCCGCCCGTTCCGGGTACACCGTCACGGGGAGAAAGCGCCGGTTGCCGGTGCGGTCACGGGGCAAAAAGTCCTGCCGGTTGGTCGTCCCTCCAAATACACATTGCCGCAGCCGGTCTGCCGGATGTGTCTCATACGGCACTTTGTAGGTTTCTTTCTGGCGGCTTAAGAATGACTTGATTTCCTCAATACTCTTGGCGTTGGCTGTGGCAATCATCTCCGACATCTCGATAATCCAATGCCCTTGCAGCTTGCGGTACACATTTTCATCGTCCAGCTTTTTCAAATCGTCTGAAAACCATTCGTCCCTGCCTGCCAGCAGCCGGAAAAAGGTAGATTTCCCGGCTCCCTGACCACCAACCAGACAGAGCATGACCTCAAACTTGCTCCCCGGTCTGAATACCCGCCGGATGGCTCCCATCAGGAACAGTTTCAAGGCTTCATAGGTGTATTCGTCCGTATCGGCTCCCAGAAAGTGATGCAGGGCGTAACGGATGCGCTCTGTGCCGTCCCATTGCAGGCTGTTCAGGTAATCCCTGACTGGATGGTAGCGGTTTTCATTGGCAACAATCTTGATGGCGCTCTGCACCTTTTTCTCGCTGGTAAGCCCGTAATTTTCTTCCAGATACAAAAGCAGGTAGTTCATGTCCATGTCGGTCAGCGTGGTACTGGTGCGCTCCCAGCCCAGCGGCTTCACAATGTCAATCTGCTCCGTCAAAAGGTTCAGGCGCAGCGCCCCGCGAAACAGAGGGTCACGCTGGAACACCGTCAGGCAGTTTCGGATGCTGTTCTTCACGCCGCCTTTCTGCGTCCCCTCTAATGTTTCCCGGATTTCTGCCGGTGTCTGCGCCGGTTCCATTGTGTCCATCGTCCTTTTGACCGCTTCCTGCGTTTCCGGCGGCAAGCTCTGAAATTCGCTGTTCAAGCCGCAACACCTCCTTTCCCTGTGCGGCGATCAATGCCGCTTTTTCTTCTATTTCTCCGTATAACAAAATATCCAAAAGGTATTCTGTGTAGCTTATCCTCTGCAACGCTTCCACAAAAAGAGGATGCCAGATGGCATCCTGCGGCTGTGGGGCGTGTGCTGTTTTCCAATGCTCCAGCAGGCGCAGATAATCGCATAGCACCCGGAAACAATACCGTTCCGTTTCCTGAAATCTCTGCTCCGCTGATTTTTGTCGGGGCTGTGACCTGTTGTGACGCTTCCTATCTGGCGGCGCATTGCCGGATTTCTCATAGGAAACGCCGAAGTCCTCCGCAAGCCTGACCGCAGCTTCCCGTTTCCCCAATCCATGCAGCAAAGCGGCAAAGTCGATCACATCCCCGGAAGCCCCGCAGCCGAAGCAGTAAAAGCGGCTGTCCACTTTCATGCTGGGCGTGCGGTCATTGTGGAATGGACAGCAGACCATGCCGTTTCTCCCCACCCGGATTCCATAGAATGAAGCAGCCTGCCGGGTGGTAACAGACTGTTTCACCGCTTCAAATACATTCAAATGCTCCCTCCATAAAAATACTGGTAGCGGTAAAGCTGCCGGTTATATCATAGCTCCATCTCATGTTTCTTTCTCTGTACTGCCTGTGGCTGCTCCCTCCGGCGCAGTGCGGTATCTACGGCGTTCTGCACCTGCCGTAGCCGTATGACTTCCTCCCGGAGTGGCTTGTGCTGCGGAGACAGTTCGGCATACTCTGTTTTTAACTGTGCGTATTCCTGTTTCCATGCTTTCAGGGCAATGGGTTTTCCGTCCAGTTTTTCTTTCAAAATACGGCGGGCGGCATAAAACAGCCGTAACTCCGCATCGTGGGATGTTTCAAATTTCTCCCTCTGTTTCTTAAACTTGATATTGTTCAATTCCGTATGAACAGGTTTTAGCCGCTGGTAATTCTCGCCCTCCCGTATCAATTCCTGCAATTCCTTTATCCGGGCAGATTTCTTTTTCATGGAGTCGCTTAACGCTTCAAATTCTTCGTTGACAGAGGAAAGACGCTCCTGCAAATCCTCTAATGTGAGCAGCTTGTTTTCCGTCAGATAATTGACGGCTTCGGCAAACTGCTTTAAGTTTCCGGTTCTGGCTTTATTGCTCCATGCCCCTGCGTTGCGCTGGTTGTAATAAGCGATCAACAGGTCGGCAAGGCTCGGTGTCTGCGGTTTGGAAAGTTCTTCTTTTACCTCTGCCATCCAGACAAACAGGGCTTTGATCTTCTTCCTCACATCCTGCATGAGCCGGTTGGTGGCTTTAATCCAGCGGTTCAGTTCCCCTTTCTCGGTGCGGATGCCCTTTGCTTCCATCTGCCGGACATTAGCTCCCTCGTGGACAGTAGGTATCAGGTCAAGCCCCTGCCGCACATAGGAACGGTGGTCGATACGCACATCCAGCCCTTTTTCCTCAAATTTTGTATTAACGGCAGCCGCCCACTGCTCCCGCCAGTGTTCCAGCGTTTCCGGCTCATGCCAGTCTGTTGTATGGACAGCGTTAAACCTATAATCGCCGTTTTTATCCCGGATTCGGTTTCCATCTTCATCAAGAAGATATTCCCGACGCTGTTTTTGTCCCCATGTGCCATCCGGGTTCAAAGGGCGCATGGTTGTCATCACATGAAAATGCGGGTTAGGGATGCCGCCGTCCTCTTTCTCCGGGCTGTGAAAAGCAAGGTCGGCAATCATGCCTTTTGTCACAAACTGCTCCTGTACGAACTTCCTCGCCAGCTCCATGTTTTCTTCCAGCGTCAATTCATTCTGCATGGCAATATCAAAGGAATAGGCAAGCTGTGCTTTTGGATGTTTCTCGCAGTTCTCCACAGCATTCCAGAGGGTCGCCCGGTCAAGATATATTTCCGGCGCATGGGGCGGCAGCATGATTTCCGAAGCGATCACGCCGCCCTTTTTGGTGTAGTCGCTGACTTCTCCATAGTAGCTGCTGTAAAGACGCTCCCCGGCTCGATAGGCTGCGCTGGCAATGGCGCTCTGACCGGCGCTGCGCTTGATCTGTGCGATTGAAAAATGATAAAGTGCTATCCTTAGTCACCGCCTTTCTCCTGCCCGGAAATACGGGCGTGGTTCTCTGTGGCAGACCGGATGAAATGCTCCGCCTGCGGCAGATTCAAAATGCTTTCCATGAGGGAATAAAATTCCGCTTCGGATAGCTCCTTTGTCTGTGGTGCAATGCTCTCAATAGCTGCCCCACGGGTAATCAGCCGGTGCGTCCTCTGTTTCCGGGAACCGCTTTCCAGATACGCCTGCCGGTTTTTCAAACGCTGCATTTTCCGTTTTTCCTGTTCCAGCAGGACAGTGGTTTTTTCATATTCCTGCTTCAACTGTTCCAAAGATTTTTCCATGTTCTCACATCCTTTGCTGATAAGATAAAGAAAGACCATCCGCAGACAGTCCGTGTGTCAGTGCTTCTATAAAACCCGATGAAAAGGGAAAACCGCAGAGCGGATTTCTCTTTGCGGCGGGTACACAGGGGATAGCCGCTTTAGCGGCGCAAGGGGGTGTAGCCACCTTGTCGGAGCGAAGCGAACGCAGACCTCGGATTGCTGATTTTATCAGCGGCAGAGGTAAGCTCCGCAGGACGCACGATACATGGTCTTTAGACTATGTATAGAAGTGCGCCCTTAGTTCCTAAGGGATTTTGCCGTTTCCGGCAGTCTTGTCCTTTTTCTTGGAACGCTTGGAAAGATACTTCGGGCAGTCAACCACAACCGCCCGGAAGCTCTGTTTACATTCGTGCTGGCATTTCCGGCACAGTTCGTTGTAAGTGATACGGCTGCGGTCATTTAAGAAGAAAGACCATTCCAACCGCCGCTTGTTACTCATTCTTGCCATAACCGGCTCCTTTCTCCGTTTCTATCTGATGTACGCAGATAGGCTGTTTTGATGTAGCGTCTCGGTATCATTTTTAAGTTTTTTTCCCTCTGTATGCCCCTTTGGAAAGTGCGGCAGTATTGCAAGTCAGGGAATGATACCTCACGCTTATTTGTCGCTTCCCGGTACGGTTTCGGAGCCTTTTGCCATCCATTCAAAGAAAGCAATTTTGCTGACCTTGATAAGTCTGCCCCTGCGGAACGCTGGAAAGCCGGGTGTGTGTACCAGCTCATAGGCGCTCGCTCTTGAAATTCCCATAATCCGCTGAATGTCCGCCACATCCAGAACCAGCGGTAAATCCTCGTAGCTGTTCAATCTCTTTTTATCGTTCATTCTGTTCCTCCCATAAATCAAATAGGTTAAAATGCTTCCTGTTGCCGTTCTCCCCAAAAGCCGTTTTCCTGCCCCATTCCTGCGGTGTTTCCCTGCATTGGTGCGCCGAATGCGTCACTTCTCCTGCCGGTCATATCCCTTTTGGACGGTCATTCACTTGTCAAGGTACTGTGCGGTACGAAATTACCAACCGCAATCATCATAGCGTACTATCCTTGACAAAACAA
>CDYU01040142.1_pt1 | contig 19474 bp, 30 predicted proteins | sample 480701 | NCBI WGS metagenome assembly CDYU01 (sample SAMEA3182105, study PRJEB8094) | gut metagenome | biome: human; feature: gut; material: Stool; isolation source: human stools | place: Canada | collected 2013-02-26 | reverse complement strand
TAAAAATTAATAAAGGAGTTATTAAAATGATATTAGATTTATATAGAGTTACTCTCTCTTGGGGGGGGGCTTAAACTAGACTCTAGATTTACAGCTACCTCCGCAAGGAGAGTGGTATAAATGGCATGGATAAATTTGTTAGATGTGATTTATCCCATAGGTAGTCTATATTTCTCAAATAAAGCTACATCGCCAGCCTCGATAGTTGGTGGCTCTTGGACTAAAATTGAAGAGGCTGTTATTCGTAGCGGCAATACAGTTGGATATATGGGAGAAGACGAACACGCTATCACTATAGATGAAATGCCAAGCCATAGGCATAGTATAGATATATATCTACATGACTATAATGGTGCAAGCCAATCTTGTCACAGAACGCAGTGGACTGACAAAAAGGACGCTAGGGGTAAAGCTTTAACTAATGTAACAGGGGGGGGGCAAGCAATGTCACTTGTTCAACGCTCTTACAATTGTCACATTTGGTACAGAGCTGCCTAAAATTAAAGGAGGTCACTAATGGCCTTCATTAATTTATTAGATATAATTTATCCTGCTGGAAGTTTGTATTTCTCTTTTAGTTCCGTGTCTCCTGCAAATATTATAGGAGGTACTTGGTCAAAGGTAGAAGGAAAATTCCTTTTAGGGGCTAACGATCAATTTATTTCAGGAACCGAAGGTGGAGAAGAAGAGCACGTATTGGCTAGTAATGAAGCTCCTAATATTGTAATGGTTAATTATAGCGTTAATTACGGTAGTAATTCTTGGTCTTCTTTAACAAGCAATGCTATTTGGACTAATGGAGCAATAGATGGGACACTTCCATTAAAATTAGAGGGTGCAGGACAACCACATAATAACATGCCACCTTACTTAGCTGTAAACATTTGGCGTAGAGTTAGTTAATATTCTAATATCTTTTAATACAAAAATGTATTGAAAGGATATTTTGTATTATGACTCTCAATAGAATAGCAATCGTTGGGGGGGGGCTTAGCTTAGCTAAAGCTCATATCTTCAACGATTTTAAGAAGGTGTATCGGAAATGATAGACCTAAAGTATAAAGATTCTAACGATAATTGGCAAAGTGTATTTTATCCAATTGGAAGTTTTTATTTTTCAACAATAGATACTAGTCCCGCAAGTACAGTTGGTGGAACTTGGACTAAAGTATCCGATGCTGTTATTAGAGGTACTTCTGATTCTTCTTTTGGATATGTTGGTGAAGACGAACATACTTTGACTATTGATGAAATACCTAGTCATAGTCACAATATACCTCAACTGGGATATAACGATAATAGGGGTTCTACTACAGGACATGGTACCTACTATGGGAGAAGGAACAATACTCATCCTTTTACCTCTAATGCAGGGGGGGGCAAGCGCACTCTATTGTACAGCGCTCTCTCAACTGCTTTATCTGGTACAGGACAGCTTAGAAATAAGCGAGGTGTTGTAGCATGGCTATAACACTTAGCGATATTTATATTAAAGGCTCTACTGATTGGAATGCTTATTTAGATTTAATTTACCCAATAGGTTCAATTTATATAACAACCTCTTCAACTAGTCCTGCTTCTAGTATTGGTGGTTCGTGGGCACAAATGGAGCCTGGGAATTTTCTTATGACTGCTGGTGAGACTTATAATGTTTTGTCTTCTGGGGGATCTACGTCTGTTACTCATGACCATACAGCAGAAGGATACCTTACAGCCTGTATTTCTCCTAATGCTCATGCAAGTGGTTATACTTATTACAAGCTACAAGGAACAAGTTACACCCCTAGGTGGCGAATTGGCACTTCAGGTAGTTTGGTAAGCGCTTCAGGATCCATGACCGAAGGTGTTTATATTAATGGTAATGTTAGTAGCTATTCCATTCCAATACTTCCTAAATATATTGCTGTAAATATTTACTATAGAACTTCTTAAATCTTTGAAGATATAAATAATACAGATTATCCAAAAGAAAGGATAATCTTATGTCGAATTGGATTAACCTATTGGAAGTTGTTTATCCAATAGGCTCAATTTATCAATCTACTAAAAGCGTATCTCCTGCTTCTATCGTAGGCGGATCTTGGAAACAAATAGCTGCTAAATTTTTATTAGGCGCAGGAGAGAATTATACTTGCGGACAAATAGGTGGCGAGGAAGAACATACTTTAAGTATCAAAGAGATGCCTCGTCACTTTCATAAGGCCTCTAATAAGAACTTTGCTATTACTGCGAATAATACAGCAACGGCTCCTTCTTGGGGTGCAAGTTATAAAACAACCTCTGCTGGAAATACTGATTACGAGGGGGCAATCTCACAACAACATGCTCCCTTATTATGTCATTTATATTTGGGAGAGAGTTTCTTAGTATCCAAGGAGGTGCTAAGTAATGATCTCTAAAGATATAAACATTAAAGATGATACTGGTTGGTATACACTTCTAGATTTAGCCTATCCTATTGGTAGTATCTACTGTTCAACAAAAGCTACAAGCCCTGCTAGTTTAATGGGCGGTACATGGTCAGCAATTAGTGGTAAATTTTTATTGGGAATAAATTCAACCTATACTCTTGGAAGCACGGGCGGTGCAGCGACGCATACATTAGCTAATAGCGAAATGCCTTCACACAATCACACAATATATAACGAAGGTGGAAAAGCTGGTTGGGGAGATTCAGGCCACACGGCTGGCATTGTGTGGAATTCTAGATTAAACAGTTCCTGGAATGCTTATACGGGCGATCAGGGGGGGCAAGGCACACAACAATATGCCTCCATACCAAGCAGTTTCTATTTGGGAAAGAACAGCTTAATTTTTATTTTATAAAATTTTTTAATGGGTACTCTTTTTGTTAAGAGTACCCTTTTTCTTATATGGTCGTATTCAATGAATTTTCAAATTTTTATTTTTATACTTTATAGATTATGTGCAAAAAAGGAAAGGAGTATTGTTTAAATTGGATGCATTTTCTAGTCTTTTGACGCAATACTCCATTGAAACTATAATATTAATAGTGGTCATGTTAGGAGTAGCCACTAAATTTATTGGCGAATTAATTGAATGGTTTTATACCAAACTAAGAAAGTATTTTAACCATCAAAATGATAAAGATAAAGCTCATAGTGAAATTACAAATGGGCTTTTAGAAATAAAAGAAGTAGTTGATCAACTAATGGAGAAATCTGAAAAGTTAGATACAAGAGTTGATTGTCTAGAAAAACAAGTAGTTTTAACAACAGAAAGGCTCCAAGAGAATAGTAAAAGTTATATTATAGATAAGCATCACTATTTCTTTTATCAAGTTGGAGCCATTGATGATTTAAACCTTCAAAGTCTAGAAAGAAGATATTTATATTATAAGTCTGCGGGAGGAGACTCCTACATTGACAACTTAATGGAAGAGATAAGAGAACTTCCTAAATTAAATTTACAAAATCAAAATATAGTAAGCGCAATTCATTCTGCACGAGAGCAATGAAAGGAGAATAAATGCCCACGGAATTAAAGGCTTTTACTGTCAATATGAAATCTATGGATCAAGATATTGACGATCCTATCATTGCTGGGGCAGGTGATGCCAATGGCCGCACCTTTAGAGTAATCTTTACTCAAGAAGCTGCCGCACAATTTACAGAATATTCTAAAGTATATCTGTCCTGGAAGCATAAACAGGCGAAAATTGAAGGTTTGAATGTTTTCAAACAAGTAAATGATGACCCAATGATTTGGGAAATCCATTGGCCGCAAACTATGTTGCGAGAAGGTGATGTACTTTGTTGCATCAAGTTAGTAGATGACGTTAGTATCGTTCAGTCTACTAATTTTATTGTACACGTTCTTTCTGATCCCACTTCTGGAGAGAATTTTGTAACTAGTGACGATTATAGCATTTTTCAAACTGCAATTATTAATTTAAACTATATTTCTCAGAAGATGGTTCATCAAATGGAGGATCAGGAGAAAGAGTTTGCGGGGTGGCGTGAAGATTTTGCTTCTATGAAAGATGAAATTTCTGCTGCCACAGATAAAGCAAATGAAGCCTATGAATTGGCACAGGATGCTTTAGAACAGATTACCCAAAAAGACACAGCAACTGGTATTCTAATGACAGAATACTAAATATATATATCTATAACGCGTTATAAATCTATATTAAAGAGAGGGGAACAATGGCTGATAAAATCATCAAGTTTTATCATGGTGCTTCTTCAGGTATCCAAGGTAAAATTGACGATGGCACTATCAACGAAAGTGACATTGTAATTACATCGGATACTGATGAAATTGTGTATATTGATGAAACTAAAACTCAGAAGCCACTTGGTTCTTCCAAGAGTAAGCAAGAATGGGAAGTCCAGTTAGGTTCTGGCGGAACTGTTGGCGGCCTAAAGACTGGTGACACTATCCCAGAAGGCACAACGATGGACGAGCTGATTAAGCTTCTTACCCAGAAATCTGTTCCTGCTACATACGTTCAACCAGGCGTTACATGCCGTGTATCCACTGGTACATCCGCTGGAAGTTACGAAGTAGGAACTGAAATCAATACAACTCTTCAAGGTATATTCACTCAGAATGATGCTGGTGCTTTAACCACTATTGAGATTCTAAAGAATGGTTCTAGCATTCTATCTCAGGCTGCTTCTCCAATTACTACTGAAGCTCAGACTTTCACTCTTGGAGAAGAAACAGTATCTTTTACTGCTAAGGCTACATATGCAGACGGTCAGATTAAAAATGACAATCTTGGTCAACCCTCTCCTGATGGACAGATTAAGGCTGGCTCAAAGACTAGCTCCGCAGTAAGCTTCACAGGTAAACGCAACTTATTCTATGGCACAGGTGTTGGAACTGCTCCTACTGTAACTTCTGAACTGGTTCGTGGATTATCTAACAAGCAGCTTGGTCCTTCCAACGGCACTTCTTTCAACATCAACGTAGCTGCTGGGCAGCAATATGTTGTAATTGCATATCCTGCTACGCTTCGCAAGATTACCAAATGCTTCTATGTTGGACAGAATACTGACCTTGCTGAGAACTTTACTGAACAGACTATTTCAGTTCAGGGCGCGAATGGAGCTGCTGGTGCAGATTATCGCGTCCTTGTTTATCAGATGGCTGTCCCTGCCGCCGCAAGCATGACTCTACAGGTACAGATTTAAGGAAAGGGAGGTAAAGTACAATGGCTATTCCTAGCAACCAACTTGTAGTTGCCGCTAAAGTATACAGCCGTGGTGTCGCTCTCCCACTTGACGCTTCTTCTGTATACGAGTCTCTTAGTGATGCACAATCTTATGCGAAAAATCCTATTGCTTATGCTGGTCAAGTAATCACTGTTAAAGAGGGTGATGCTTATAATGCTTATATCCTCAATGGTGAAGCTGGTTCTTATACTCTAAGCAAGGTAGGCGTTGACGCTTCTGCTATCAAGAACTATGTTCAAGTAGTAACAGAACTTCCTTCTACTGGACAAGAGCAAGGCGTAATCTATATCAACACTACAGATTCTAAGGGTTATATCTATAATGGTTCTGAGTTTGTAGTTGTCTTTGAAGATGTTACTAATGAAGAGGGCGAATCTCTCCAAGAGCAGTTAGATAATATTGAGACTACACTTGCGGAAAAAGCTCCTGTAAATAACCCAGTCTTTACTGGCACAGTAACACTTCCTGCAGATCCGTCTGGGAATATGGAAGCTGCTACAAAGCAGTATGTTGATCGTCTAGTTTCTGGACTAAATGATTTTACAGTTGGTGTTGTTGATTCTTCTACTCCATTACCTGCTACTGATTATAAAGTGGGCCAGACATTCCGTGTTGCAGAGGCTGGTACGTATGCGGGACAGGATTGTGAAGTTGGCGATCTAATCATTGTTATCTCCGATTACGCTGACTCTCAGAAAGATTCTGACTTCCTAGTTGTCCAGGCTAATGTTGATGGCGCTGTAACTGGTCCTGATGCTTCCACAGATGCTAATATCGTAGTATTTGATGGTATTACTGGTAAGAAAATTAAAGATTCTAGCGTAACAATTGCTAGTGTTTCTGATGCTATTGCTAAGGCTCACGAGCATACTAATAAAACGATTTTAGATTCTTTTACATCTACTCAGACCGAGATTGAAGCTGCGTATAAACAGTATGCGGACCAGAAGGTTACTGCACTCGGAGACGTTGTTACAAACGAAGAACTAACGACTGCTCTTGAAGATTACTATACCAAGACAGATGTTGATGGTCTATTAAGTCCAATCACAACCAATTTAAACACTAAGGTTAGCACAACTGAATTAGACACTAAGATTGGTGATTTAGGTGAATTTGAAACTGTAAAGGATTATGTCGATACTGCTGTTGGCTCTGGCGGTGCGGATGTAGCTGAAGAAATTGCGGAAGCTCTCACGCAAGCTAAAGCATACACAGACGAGAGACTTACAATAACAGAATTTTAATTAAGGAGTCTAAGAATATGGCTATCGTGAAAGCGTATAATACGTTACAATCAAAGCTCTCACAGTTGCCTATATCAGATGGTAATCTTATCTTTGTAACTGACACACACACCATTTACTTAGATATTAATGGGACAAGATTAGGATATACTGATATTACAGTCTTGTCCCAAGAGTCAGATAGAACATCTATCTTAGCTCCTGTTGAGGGTTTCTACTATGTAGAAGAAACTGATATATTTTGGAGATATAAGGAGGGTTGGAAACAGATTACTCCTGATAATCTCAACCCTCTATTCTTTGGAGCATATAAAGATTTTCCACCCACAGGAAAAGATAATGTTCTATATATCTCTGATGATGCAACTTATAAGTGGGATTCTTTGACTTCTCAATATATATGTATTGCTAATAAAACTGAATGGAATACTTTTTAGGAGACAAAATGGGCGAAAAACTAGTCTATAAAGAAGGAGATAAGGTTGGTCCTTATGGCATTATTTTTGTCAAGGAACGTCCCGATATTCCAAAAAGAAGACAGGCAGAGTTTATTTGCCCATTTTGTAATAAGCATTTTACAGCCTGTTTATATAATGTAAAATCTGGAAATACTAAAAAATGTCGAGACTGTGGACGGAAAACTCAAGCTGAAAAACAAACAGCTGATTTGACTGGTAAACAATTTACTTATTTGACTGTCCTTAGACAGTCGAATAAACGACGAAACAATAAAATTCTTTGGGAATGCGAGTGTGCTTGTGGAAAACATACATTAGTTACTTCTCAAGATTTATTGTCTGAAGTTTCTAGGTCATGCGGGTGCAAATCTTCAGAATTAAATAGAAAAACTAAACAGAAAGATTTTGCAGGGCAACGATTTGGATATTGGACAGCCATTGCACCTTGCGAAGATAGAGATAAATATGGTAGACAGCCATATTGGTATTTTAGATGTGAGAATTGTGGACAAATCAAAAAAGTAATAAAAAGCAATGTTACTTTTGGTGGAAGCAAATCTTGTGGATGTATTCAAAGTCATGGTGAACAAAAGATTATAGAGATTCTAAATGCTTTGGATATAAAATTTGAAACTGAAAAAGCTTTTGATGCTTGTCGCAATCCAAAAACAAATACCCTTTTACGTTTTGATTTCTATTTACAAGATTACAATGTCCTAATTGAATATGATGGAAAGCAACACTTTGCAGTGCCAAATTCTGGATGGAGTAATCTTGGAAGTTTAGAAGAGTTACAATTTAGAGATAATTATAAAAATGAATGGGCCGAGAAGAATGGCTTCAATCTAATTAGAATTCCATATACAGATTTTGAAAAATTAGATGAAAAATATTTATTAGAAAAATTGTCTAATAGAAAGGAATTTACTAAATGGCATTAGTAAAGTTCAAGTATGGTGAGTTAGCTTCCTTCCTTTCTCTTGAACCTAAAGACCCCGATACCTTATATGTAATTACCGATGCGAAGCAATTATATAAGGGCGATATTTGTCTATCCGGGGGTATTTATAAAACGGTTACAGAGTTTCCTGTAAGTGGAGAAGTAAACACTCTCTATGTAAATACTGCAACTGGTCAAGTTTCTTACTGGAACGGTACTGGTTATCAAACCGTAGTTCCTGCTACTGGAAAGACAATCTCTGGCGCAGGTAGTCATGACCAACTAGCTACTACAAAGGCTGTAGTTGATTATGTCACAGCCCAGGTAGCTGACTTAGACGTTGCTACTCTTGAAGGCCGTGTAGGTACTCTCGAAGGAGAGATGGACACTGTTCAGGGACAAATCACAACAATTAATGGTGAGGGCGAAGGCTCTATCAAGAAGGCTCTCTCTGATGCTAAGGCTTATACTGATACAGAAGTTGCTAAGAAAGCTAATGCCCAGCACACTCATGTAATTGCAGATGTAACTAATTTACAAACCACTCTTGATGGTAAGGCTAATAAAGCTACAACTCTTGCGGGCTATGGTATCTCTGACGCTTATACTAAGGGCGAAACTGATTCTAAGATTGCTGAAGCAATTGCTGCTACACCGCACCTAAAGCGTGAGATTGTTGAGGAACTTCCTGCAGTGGGTAGCGCTAACGCTAACACTATTTATATGGTTCCTACTGATGGTTCTATTTCTGATCCAGGTGAGGAAACTTCTCATTACAATGAGTATATGCTTATCAATGGAGCATTTGAACTAATCGGTACTTCTCAAGTAGACCTAAGCGGTTATGCTACTGAGACTTTTGTAACCAATGCTATTAACGCTCTCGATACTGCTGATGCTGCTGTTGAGAATCAGTACGTTTCTCAGGTAGTCCAGACTGACGGCAAAATTGCTGTTACTCGTGTAGCACTTCCTGTTACTTCTGTAACTGAAGGTTCTGCTAACGGTACAATCGCAGTAAATGGTGCTGACGTAAATGTACACGGTTTAGGATCTGCTGCTTACACAGATGCTGCAGACTATGAAGCTGCTGGTGCTGCGGCTGCTGCTGTTGCTGCTTTGGATGTAGAAGACACAGCAGTTGATAATCAGTATGTTAGCGCTGTCTCTCAGACAGATGGTAAGATTGTTGTTTCCCGCAAACAGCTTCCTGCTAAGCCTGTAATTGCCACTGGTACTGCTAATGGTACAATCGCCGTTGATAATGTAGATGTGGCTGTAAAGGGTCTTGGAAGTGCTGCTTATACAGAAGCAAATGCTTATGCTACTGCAGCTCAAGGTACAAAAGCAGACTCTTGTTACTCTAGTCTCACTTGGGGTACTATTTAGATAACTTGGGGCACAAAATATAATTACCCTTCTTGAATTTTTTATAAATAATAGCAGACGCTTTATAAATAACAAAGGAGGGTAATGTGAAATTTGAAGAATTGCCTGAAGAAATTCCTATCGGTCGCGCGAAAGACTTAACAGGGAAAACTTTTAATTATCTAACTGCTTTGTTTAGAGTTAGTAAAGAAAACAAAAAAGTCGCCAAGCGCTTTGGGCTTGTAAATGTAAATGTGGAGAATATACTGTGGTTAGTGCTTCCCACTTACAAGATGGGCATACCAAGTCCTGTGGATGCTTAGACCATCCTAATTTGCTTGGAAAAATATTCGACTGTTTAACTGTTATTGATAGACAGAGCGACAATGGAGCAATTTGGATTTGTAGATGTAAATGCGGGAAAAATACTAAGGTTAGAACCAAAGATTTGCTTTCTGGACACAGTAAATCCTGTGGCTGCATGCAAAGTGAAATGTGGCGTTTAGAGCTTATCGGACAAAAATTTGGAAAACTTACAGCTTTATACGCTACCGATAAAGTAAATGGAACTTCTATTGTCTGGCATTGTATATGCGATTGTGGTAATGAAGTTGATGTGCCCAGGCATAGATTGGTTTCAGGAAATACAAAATCTTGCGGGTGTTTAAAATCTCAAGGAGAATTTAAAATATTAAATATATTGCAAAGCTTGAAAATTGATTATATCAAAGAATATAGTTTTCAAGATTGTATTTTTCCAGATTCAAAAACATTAGCAAGATTTGATTTTTATCTTCCTGATTACAATTGTTGTATTGAATATGACGGCAAGCAGCATTTTAAGTCAGAAAATCATGGGTGGAACACTCAAGAGCATCTTGAAAAGACGCAATACCGAGACAATATTAAAAATGAGTACTGCAAAAATAATAATGTTCCATTGATTAGAATTCCTTATTGGGACTTAGAAAAAATAAATTCAGAGTATATTCTTCAAAAACTACAGTTAACTGAATAAAATAGGCGGGAGATAGGTTTTGGAAGTTTTTAAAACAGACTTCCGCCTTCTCCCTTTTCTTAGAGGGAGAAAATACGAATGGCATTATTCAAACCTTATAAAATAACTAGTGATAAATTAGAAGACCTTGCTATCAAAGAGGGTCAATTAATTGTCACTACTGATACAAAAAAGCTTTATGTAGACGTAAGTGCTACTGAACGCATAGAAGTAGCTGCGGATGCAGAAGTTGATTTAAGTGATTATGTTACTACGAGTATTTTAACTTCTACTATTGGAGAAGAAGCATCTGCACGTCAAAAACAAGACCAATTGCTTGAGCAAGCTATTGATGATAAAGTAGGCGCTGACGATATTGTAGCTGGTAGCAATATTCAAGTTAACCATGACGATGTATCTGGGCATATTACAATTTCTGCTACCGATACTAATACTAATACTACATATACACTGTCCAAGAGCGGTTCTACAATTACGCTATCTGGTAGTGACGGTAGTTCAACAAGCGTCACTGATGCTAATACCACCTATTCTCTTGGGAGTTTTGGTGTAACTGCTAGCGCAGCCGAGCTTAACAAACTAGATGGTGTAACTACCACCGCTACTGAATTAAATTACGTAGATGGAGTAACTTCTAATATTCAGACCCAGCTAAATGGAAAGGCTGCAACTAATCATACTCATAGTTACTTACCTTTATCTGGTGGGACTTTAACAGGAACTCTTAATTCTAGAGCTATTGCTCCAACAGCGACCAATACCTATTCTCTTGGGACAAGTTCTTTAAAGTATAAGGCAGTGTATGCTACGACTTTCTATGGCTCTTTGTCTGGCAACGCTTCTAGCGCTACAAAGCTAGGAAGTTCAACTGTTGGTTCTAGTGTTAAGCCTATATACTTAAACAATGGCACCGCAACCGCGAGTTCTAGTACAGTAGGCTCTGCTACTAGACCAGTCTATCTAAACAATGGCACTATTACTCAAGGAACTTATACTTTAGGGGCAGCTTGCGAAAAAGGGGTAGATACTTCTATTTCTACAGGATCTACTTCTACAAACCTTCCTACTTCAAAAGCTGTTGCAGCTTTAGTTGCTTCTAGTGGTGGAGGGCAAGAAATAGCAATACAATCTACTGAACCAACAGATAGTAATATCAAGCTATGGATTAAAATATAACAAATTTTTAATGGGCAATTTTCTATTATAGATTTTTGCCCATTTTTATTATATTATAGATTTTTTAAGATAATAATATTTTTAGGAGGTGCTTCGCTTGGCTTTAGGTGGGAATTATGGTAATAGCGCAGGCACTGCAAGTTCAAAATTTAGAGCCTATATTGAAATTGGTATTTCGGACCAAACAGCTACTCAGTATAGGCTGAGACATAAATTTTCTATTAGAGTAGATACTGGCAATTTTAATGGAGTTACTGCACATAAATCTTGGGGAGGAACAGTTCGCTTATATGGTGCTGGATGGTATGGTGACTCAGGATGGATTGATGATGGTTGGAAAAGTTCAGGACAAGGTGTAAGTCTAAGCTGTAATGCTTACTATACAGGAGGTTCTGGAAGAACTTATCGTTCATCTTGTTCCGCAAGCTATACTGTTCCACAACTTCAACAGATTCCAAATCTTCCTACTAGCATTTCAATAAACGAAGCAGGAACCGCTACTTGGGCTTTTACCACCGCGTCAAACAAGCCCGTTACAGATCAACAAATTGCCTTAGAAATAAATGACGAATGGCAATCTGCAATAGCAATTTCTAATGGCACCACTAAATCTTACTCTTTTGGAGAGTTAGAAGATAATAGTCGTTATAGAGCTAGGGTTCGTTTGCATAACAGCTCTGGATGGACAGATTATAAAACTTCTGAATATCTGTATACTACTCCACTAAGTCCTACTTGTTCTGGACAGAGAATTGATAATACGGCTTATTTATCAGTTACAAATGGAGCAAGCATAAATTATGTAGATTCTTATGAGTGGAAAATTAATTCTAACGGAACTTGGGAAGATCTTGATCCTACAACAGAAGAGAACACACAAATTCAATTATCGAATTATGGAGAAACTATTCAGGCACAATGTAGAGTTAAGAACTTAGATAGCCAATATTCTGATTGGGTAACTTTTGAAGTAGAACCGTTAGCAAGATTATTTGTCAGACTTCCTGATAATATTGAAGTAATAGAACCTGTTTCTGGATATAATCGAATTAAAGAGATTTCTTGGACTCCCACTAATGGGACGAAACAAGTTTTACCTTTTCATTATAGTGCAGATTATACTTATGCTATTTTAGATTCTTCAATCTCTTTTAATAAAACAGGTGGAATTTTAAGAGTAGATTATTATATTTATTCATATACAAATAATGCTTTAAAGATAGAAATTTTGGATGGTGCTACGACAAATCCTATTGGCTGTTCAATTTATCAGGAATTTGAAGGAGATTCTTTAGGAAGTTCTGAACATAGTAGTTCTTTTTCTGTAAACAGCGGACTTCAAACAACCACCTATGAATCTAATCTTGTAGCTGATTTAGGACTAAAAGAAGGTAGCGAAACTGCTTGCATCTGGGATTTTTCATCTACTGGAGAAGGAAGAGAATGTGTAATTTCTCAACTTCAAATCCAAGGAACTTTAGCATCCAGTAAAATGCCAGATATTCAAGTTTTTATCCAAGACCCTAATTCATAAAGAGTTAAAAGGAGACATATGAGAATTTTAGACGAAAAAGATCAAGAGATTTCTGAAGATCAGATTGACTATGACAAAGGTTACTTACAAGGTGATAAAATCTTTGTAAAACATCATGAAGAAATTTTAGCAAAAGATGAAGTTTGGCACTATGCTGTAAAAACTTTCTACTTCACAGATGGTTCTTCTTATAATGTAACTGGCGAAGACGATCCTCATATCAAAAAAATTAAACCTGATCAGGGGAAATTTGGATATATTAACCAAGAGGGAGAAGAGCCAAAAGAAGTAAAAGGTATTGACCTTCAACAAGTTGTAGATGCTGAACGTCAAGAGGGCAAAGAAGCTTGGGACGAATATGAAGATATTCAACGCTATATTCTTTATACTGAAGAAGAGTTAGCAGAAAATCAAGAGAAAAAAGAACAACAAGAAAAGCGAGAGAGCTTCTTATCTACTGGCCCAGATCGTCTTGACAATGCAGAACTGGATATTACAGATCTTGCTGTAACTGTAGCAGACCTCTTTATTGGTCTTTAAAATTTTGATATAGGAAGGATTTTTCACAATGGAAGTTTCTGAAAGCATGTATCGTGTATTAAAACTTGCGGCTCAAACTAAAATTAAGCGTGGCGAAGATGGTTATGCAGTGCTTGAATCTTATGCCGCAAAGGTATCTTCTAATCAGCTTGAGCGCATGACTCAAGAGCTTATTGAAGAAGATTATTTACAGTAAGGAAAGAAGGTAGCTTATAAATGGACTTTAGTTTTGTAGTAGAATATATTTCCCCTATTATTTTAGTTGCTTGTCTTATCGTTGGCTATGTTATTAAACACGCCATTCCTAATGAGACAATCAATCGTTATATCCCTTTAATTTTAGCTGTGTTAGGTATCGTTTTGAACGTCTGGGCTTGCATGGGTATCAGCCTTGAAATTGCGGTAACTGGTGCAATGTCTGGTTTAGCCTCTACTGGTTTATATGAATTATTTGCACAGTTAATTGAGAAAGGCTTTACTGATAAGGCTGAAGTTACAGAACCCACTGAAGAGTAAGGGGATTTAATTATGGCTGAAGAAAATGAAGAACAATTAGTAAAAGAAATGCCAAGTAACGAAGCTACAGATTCTGAGATTCCTTCTCAAGAGCCTGTAGCGCAAACAGGAGATGATGAATAGTGGCAACTGCTCAACAAATGGTAGATAAGGCCGCTTCTCAGATTGGTTATACTGAAAGTCCAAGCGGCTCTAATCACACAAAGTATGGTGCTTGGTATGGCTTAGATTATAATCCTTGGTGCGATATGTTTGTATCTTGGTGTGCAGATCAGATTGGTGCTGGTAATGTAGTTGGTAAGTACGCATATTGCCCAAGTCATGTAAATTATTTTAAGAACAAAGGACAGTGGCTCGATCGTGAAGAAAAACCACGCCCAGGCGATATTGTCTTTTTCAGCAATGGTTCTCGTGCTTGCCACGTAGGTATTGTTGAACGCCGCAATGGCACTTCGAGTGTAACAACTATTGAAGGCAACACCTCTGTTACCTCTAACGACAATGGTGGGGCTGTTATGCGCCGCACACGCACATACGGGAAAGTTGGTTCTAGCTGGTATATTTTAGGCTTTGGTCGTCCTAATTATGATGGAGCTTCTGGCACAGTAACTAGTGGTGGTACTTCTAGCTCTGGCAGCTCTAGCTCTTCTAATTTTAAGAATGGAACTTATACTATTACAGCTTCTGAACTCTGTGTCCGCACAGGTCCAGGTACTAATTATCGTGTAAAGAAGCATTCTGAGCTTACCGCAGATGGTAAAAAGCATGACTCTGACAGAGACGGCGCTCTTGCTCGCGGTACTCGTGTAACAGTATCTGAAACTCGCAAAGTAGGAAATGATGTTTGGGGCAAGATCCCATCAGGTTGGATTGCTCTCTATTACCAGGGTAATACTTATGCTACTCTTGGAAGCTCTTCTGGTGGTAGCAGCTCAAGTAGCTCTGTAGGTTCTTATCCAAATAGAACTTATACCATTACTGCTTCTGCTTTAAATGTTCGTACTGGCGCTGGTACAGGCTATGCTAAGAAATCCAAGAGTCAGTTAACAGCAGATGGTAGGAAACATGCTAATGCGAATGGTGCACTTTTAAAGGGTACTCGCGTTACTGTATCTCAGACTAAGGTTGTTGGCAATGATGTTTGGGGTAAAATTCCTAGTGGTTGGATTTGCTTAGAAGAGAACGGAAAATCTTACGTTTCTTAAATAAAAAAAAATAAAAGGGTATCCTTAACTGGATACCCTCTTTTTTTTATGCTCTTTTACAGATCCAATGCATCCTTTAAACTCAATGTAAACATACTTTTATTAGATTCAAATAAATCTTTTTCATCTGAGATGTAATTGATGTCTAATATATAATCAAAAAGATGTTTATAGTAATTCTTTAGGATATTGTAAGAGAGCTTATTAATGTTGTCAGCATCTAAATAATCTCCTAAAATACCTTTGATAAAAGAGTTTAACTCTGCTTGTTCAATGTAATATTTTTTTTCATTTTTTTCGATCTGAATTTGAGTCACAAGTGAAGCAAAGGTATATGGAAGATTGTGGCTTAAGCAATAATAGCAACATTTATCTTCATGTTCTTCTTCTTTAATAACAGCTTTAATCAAAGTTGTTAACGATTCCTGGTCAGGAGCGTCAACGCACTCTAAATAAAAAGTAACATCAATTTGTTCTAAAATATTTGTAAATGAAAAAGTTTTTTCATACGATAATGATAAGTTCATAACATAATTTCTTTCTCTTTAAAAGGCACTTTTATTTTGTTCTTTTTCAATAATTCCTGCGTATCCAAGAGTAATAGCATCAGCTTCATCAGATGTTACTTCGATATTTAACTTATCTTTCACAAATTGGATAGCAGCTTCTTTTTGTTCTTCTCTCTTTTTGCCAAAGGATGCTCCGCACTTTTCTTTTATAATCTTTCGCCAATGGGAAGGAGCTAGAACAGAAAATTTAATATCATTAAAATAACACCAAAGAATAATTGCAGCTTGTATGTATGCGAGCTTTTTATAAGTTTCATTGTTATGTTGATTTTGAATATCTTCAAAGAAAATATAATTTGGCTCAAACTTATTTTTCAATTCGTTTAACTCTTGCCAAAATTGAGCTAATCTTTGCTCCATTGGAAGGCTGCTTTTGATAGAAAAAGTGCCATATTCTTTAACTGTCTTATCATCAAAAACAGCCCATCCTGTTACTCGTGCGGCCTGGTCCAAACTAAGATAAATCATATTAAGCTCCTGTTGAACCTAAACCACCACGTTTCTCATTTCCTAGATCTTCAACCTCTTCAAATTCAATATCAGGTTGAATCTTTTGGATGCGGAATTGGCACAAACGAGTTCCTTTTGGAATAGTAATATCTCGTGTAGCAAAAACTGGCATCATCCAAATATCATCATTGCTGCAAAATGTGGAGTCGATTATCCCAATTGAATTGGTTTGAAGCAGCCCCCATCGCTTAAAAGTAGAAGATCGTGGAGCAAGAATAGCTTCATATCCTTCTGGTAACTGACAAGAAAAACCAAGATTAATATAAGCACGCTCTCCTTCATGAAGAGTTACATCTTCATAATCAAAACAATCAATCCAATCTCCTTTTTCAACTTTTTCCATTCGAGCTGCTCCAGGAAGATATTTAATCTTAATAGTTTCTGCCAATATTACCAACCCTCTCCATCTTCTCGCTCTTCAATAATATCTGTTAATACCTCTGACTTATCATAAGAAACATTTGAATAGGGATTATCAGGTTCTTTTGGATCATTAAATACGAATGAAACTTTACAGATAAAATATTCGTCAAGAATCTCTCCACCCTTTTTAACTTCCTTTTTAGTCCAAGAGAAATTAGTGAGAGTATAACCACCCTCTTCTGCTTCCTTTTGAGCATTCTTATGAAAAGACTCTACTTCTTCCATTGTTTCTACACGATATTCATTTGTTGATTTAGTAAGCCAATTAATCATTACGCAATCCTTGTCTTAATGGTAGTTTCCTGTTCTGTCTGAATCATGAGTGGAGCAATGTAATCTTGCGGACCTACGAATAAAATTTCTTCTACCTTATCTCCACTGGTCTTTTCATATTCAGTAATAGCCTCTTTTGCTGTTACTGCAATTTCAGGCCCCCAACACATGTATGATTTATTTTCTTCATTTTCTTCTAAAGGCTTATTATCTTCAATAAATAACATTTTTGCCGCATCGTGCGGGAAAGCTACAATAACTAACTTAGCCAATTTCTACAACCCCCCAATCATAATTAAACAAGTAATACATTTCCATTTCACCTAAAGAATTTTTAACCCAACATTCATAAGCATTTTCCGCATGAACATATACAATATCAACAATCTGCCCTCGAAATTGAAGAGTTTTCTTTAATTCCTCTACGCCTTTGGAGTAATTAGGCTCATTGAATCGAAATACTGTATAATAAGAGATTTCTTTGCACATAAGTATGAAATACTTATCTTTAGCAAAAGTAGAAAACCATCCACCAATGCTAACTAACTTTTTATTCAGATCTTCATCTGATAGAGGCTTCATTTGAGCGTATAGTTGTTTGTGCATGTCATAATTATTCAACTCCATTTTAGGAGCATCATCGAGTATAATCTTTTTCTTCGCGGTCATATAATACCTTTCTATTTCTTATTACTATTATATTATATCATTTTAATTTTATTTTGTCAAATAAAAAAAAGGGAGAACCAATCAAGGTTCTCCCGCATTTTTTTTATTCTTCGTTAAATAGAACTATTTTACCGCAATCGTTAGTTCTTTTCATGTCGATCACTCGTTGATTTGTCGAACCAGCAAAGGGGTATGTTAAATCCTTTTTATCCTCTTGGAATTGGCCATCAACTAAAACATCAACATTTTTCAAGATAATAGAAAGCGAATTTTTATCTGAGCCAGGAACATTTGGGCGCATTAGAGGTTCTAGACTTTCATATGTAAATCCTGTATACAACCAAATTTTTATATTTGGTTGTTCTATTTTTATGCTAACCAGCAAATCTGCTAAATCCAGCCAGTTACGTTCTTCTAATGGTTCGCCACCTTGAATTGTAAAATGTTTAATATATTTTGGTTCAAGCAGCTTTAAAATAGTTTCTTTTGTTTCTTCTGTATATTCTTTCCCGCCATTAAAGTCCCAGGTTTCAGGATTGAAACAATTATGGCAATGGAAATGGCAACCCTGGGCATAGAGTGTTGCACCCCAGCCCAAGCCATTGCGACATTCGATTTTATCTATTGAGGCGTATCTCATACCAATTCAACCTTACTTGATTTGCTTCGCATATTTGTCTCTTGCTGTTTTCCTAGATTGAAAGCTGTTGTATAGTTCCCTGTAAGGTATCCTGTAACTCTGCGAAGTTGTTGAATATTGTTACTTCCACAAATAGGGCAAGTGTTATCAAATTCATCACAAAATCCACAATCTAAACAAGTATCATTAGGAACATTAACCGCGAAATATGGAATGTCTTTATCCATCGCATAATTTACAAGCTCTTCTAATGCTTCTATATTATGTTTAGTAGTAGAGTCTAATTCAACATAAGTAATGCATCCAGCATTACTATATCCTGTAAGCTGAGACTCAATATCAATTTTTTCAAAAGGTGAAATATTTATCCAAACAGGAACATGAATGCTATTAGTAAAATAGTCATTTTCTGATACGTTAGGAATAATACCATATTTAGCCTTAAAAGCTTTCATAGCTTTATAACACAGGTTTTCTGCAGGAGTATAGTAAACACCAAAGTTTAGCTTATATTGTTCTTTGAATTCTTTACATCTTGTATTGAAAAGTTGCTCAATTCTTTTTGCAAGTTTCATGCCTTTTTCTTGTGTATGATCACAATCAACTAGAAGTTGAAGAGTTTCCGCAAGACCTAACTGCCAAAGTACCCTCGGTTTCCCGATATTTATTAGGGGAGTAGACTATTCATTCACGCTACTAAAAATTGGAATGTTATGTTCTTTATTTTGTCTTAATGGAAACTTATAGCAAGAATTCTGTTTTCTATAATTACGACCAGTGTTAATTGCAGTTATTGTTGACTTTGATACATTAAATCTTTGAGAGATTTCTTCCATAGAGAGGTTAGTAAAAAACAATGAATCTAATATTTGATTTAATTGATATTGAGAGAATATTTTATTGCTTGGATTTCTATATTCTTTTTTTCTAATAGGGAAGGACTCGTTTAATTCCTTGCAAATTTTATGTTTTCCTCTATTAATAGATCCAACGGTATATCCTGGAAGCCCTAACAGATTCCCAATTTCATCTGCTGACATATCGTTTTTCTTTAATAGCTGAACGACTTGTTTAGCAAGATTAATAGATACCTTAGCATGTGTTACCGTTTTTCTAATAGGGATTTCAAAATTATTTTGAGAAAACCAACTAATTCTTTTCCCTCTGTTTATATCCTGTCTCTT
>CDYU01039668.1_pt1 | contig 19608 bp, 20 predicted proteins | sample 480701 | NCBI WGS metagenome assembly CDYU01 (sample SAMEA3182105, study PRJEB8094) | gut metagenome | biome: human; feature: gut; material: Stool; isolation source: human stools | place: Canada | collected 2013-02-26 | reverse complement strand
GTATAGAAGGAAGCATTTTGCCTTTAAAAGCTATAGTGAGTATAGAAAAGGGACAGCAGATCAACGGTATGTCACTTGCGAAGACTGGCAAGTATTATTACCTGAACGGCGGAATAGCCCCATCGGGATATATTGACGATTACAACACATCTGAAGAAACTATATCAATTAGCGAAGGTGGAAATTCTTGCGGGTTCGTATCGTATAATCTCCAAAAATTTTGGAGCGGTGGACACTGTTATACTCTAAAAATCATGGCCGAACAGTGCCGCTCAAAGTATCTTTTTTTCTACTTGAAATACAAAGAAAAAGACATCATGCAACTTCGCGTTGGATCAGGATTGCCGAATATTCAAAAGAAATCACTTGAGAACTTCAATGTCAAACTACCGAATTATAAGAAACAATGTTTCGTTGAGCGTGTTTTTGAAGTTGTAACGGCAAAAAAGGAGATTGAAAACGCCCTACTCGAACGCTTTCAATCTCAAAAGAAGTTCTTATTGAGTAAAATGTTTATATAAACATTTTTGAGAGCAGATAAGATTTCTGCTCTCTTAATTTGTTTAGATAATCTCGCTCGATGTCTTCTTTGCGCAAAAACGCATGATATATTTCAATCATTTTTGTTTGCTGTTGCTTCGCAATTTTCGGAATAGTTAAATTGCTTAATTTTGAAAATGACAGCGCAAAGCGTGTGCCACCTTCTTTTGCTTCTATAATCTGTTTTCTCAGACGAGTAGATTTGTTTAAATAGAATGCCACAAAATCTATATCGTAAATCGTAGAAGTGAATACTGGATACGCAGGACTCACAATGCCCATTTGAACAGTTTTCTGTATATTAAATCTGAATTCACCGGTATCACTCATTGAACGATATGTACAGTATCCATAGGGAATTTTTTTATATCCGACATTTTCTTCGCATGCTGCTTGTTTATTAAAATATTCTGATTGAACATAGATTCCGCTCATTGTGGATGAGAGTATAGGGAACTCATTGTTTTTGCTTGTTTTATCGCAGTACTCAGTTAGAATCTCGGATAATTTTACTGTTGGGTATTCTTCTATTTTTGATAAAAGGCGAAAGCAAATCCCTTTAATTAGGGTTTCATACTTGCTAATGATTTTGTTTTGTATCTCAATGCGTCTCGTGATAGCATTAAAAAACCGAGCTATTTTCTTTTGTTCGGGCAATGATGGAAGACAGTGCTTTGTAGCAAAATAATCATCAACCGACATGTTCAATAAGCCATGGTTTCTTGCGCCTTCGCCGGCAATATTGGAAATACCTTTGTGCCACTTACTTGATTCAAAATAATGAGTCAAATAGTCAGAATCGACATTATCATTTGGACGGAACACAAAGTATAAACTTGACAGACAACCTTTTTCATACTTATCCAGTCGTTTGACCGCTCCCCAGGCATAATCATTTGAGTAGCTTTTGTTATATGCGAAATCACCATTATAAAGGAGATAATATCCGGACAAATCAACACTTGCAACCGTCTTATTAAAAAACGATATTTGATCTACAAGTCCATATTGTGCTGATATAGTCAGAGGTAATGAAGATTTATTGTTTTTGTTTCTGCGCGTTATACGAGTTACAAAGTGCGATAATTCGTATTTTTCCCATTCGTCCGTAAATTCCGCAAATCTCAAAGTTGGAACTTTTGAGAAAATGGGATTGTAATGTTCCAACTTTGAGATTTCCCAATTACAACGGTGAATGGCAAAAAACAGTCATGGGCAAAGTATGCTCTTTTCGAAAAGGCTATGGTATTGCGAAAGACGACCTTTCAAGGGGCGGAACTCCATGCATTCTGTATGGCGAATTATACACCACTTATAAAACAGCAATAGCAAAGACTATAAAAAGCAAAACAAGCATCCAATCCAAATCCTTAGTTTACAGTCAAAAAGACGATGTTATCATTCCTTGCTCGGGTGAAACTGCAGAAGATATTGCAACATCTATTTGTGTCCCTTATGACGGCGTCTTGCTCGGTGGTGATTTAACTATCGTTCATAGTGATTTAGATGGTGCTTTTTTGAGTAATCAAATCAATTCAGTTAGAAAATTTGATATTGCGCGTATCGCCCAGGGAAAATCTATTGTTCATTTGCAAGCGGATGAACTCAAGAAAATCTTTATTTTCTATCCGTCTATACAGGAGCAGCGTAAAATATCTGCTTTTATCGATAAAATCGACGAGCGCATTGAAATACAAAACAAAATCATTCCGATCAAAAAATCACAAATAATATCATTGGTGATTGAGATCGCCATAGCCATTCTTTCGCTAATTGGGAGCATAGTATCATTTAACTCCTTTTCGATCTGCAATAATCTTATAAAATTATTGTGGACTATTTTCAAGGAGGTAAAACGATTATGGTCACAGAAAAAACAATAGCTGAGATGGCGAATTTATGGAAGGAGGAAAAAAGGCAATTTGTAAAGAAATCGACTTATGCAGCGTATTCGCTTATTGTTGAAACTCACATTTTACCTGCATTCGGTGATTTAACAACCGTAACAGAAAAAGATGTGCAAGAATTTGTCCTGCAAAAATTGCAGTCAGGTCTATCTCAAAAAACAATTAAGGATATGCTGATTGTACTGCGCATGATTTTGAAGTTCGGCGCAAAAAAGCAATACTGTGCTTATGTCCCGTTTGATGTTATTTTCCCGACAGACAGAGAAAAGCAAGAACTTGATGTTCTTTCAGTGGTTAACCAAAGGAAAATTGTCAGTTATGTTCGAGACAACTTTACATTCCGAAATCTCGGTATACTCATATGTTTGAGTACAGGAATACGAATAGGCGAAGTATGCGCATTAACATGGGATGACATTGATATTGATAACGGAGTCATTCATATACGAAAGACGATTCAGCGAATTTATGTAAATGAAGGTGGTGTAAGAAAAACAGAACTCTTAATTGATACTCCAAAAACAGCCACTTCGATGAGAGATATCCCTATGATCAAGGAACTTTATGAAGTCTTAAAGCCTCTAAAGAAGGTGGTACGGAGCGATTATTATGTCTTAACAAATGATGCAGAGCCAACAGAACCTCGTACATACCGAAACTATTACAAAAGACTGCTTGACAAATTAGGTATACCGCCGATAAAGTTTCATGGTCTCAGGCACAGTTTCGCCACGCGATGTATCGAAAGCAAGTGCGATTACAAAACAGTAAGCGTGATATTGGGGCATTCGAACATAAGCACAACTTTGAATTTGTATGTCCACCCGAATTACGAACAAAAGAAACGATGTATAGATAAGATGTTCCGCAGCATTAAGAAATCATAAGCTGAAAAGCAATTTAAAGGTGCAATCGTTTCAATCGGTAGCACCTTTAATATTTATGAATGGGTATGATTTTATTGCGTTTTATTGTCGGCGTTTTCCGACAACATAGAGTAAAAACTCTTAAAAAGCATTGAAAAAATCGCACTAATATGGTATAATGACTTTGTTTCAATCAACATGAAACTATAATTAGAATTTATGATATGGCGAAGGAGATTACATTGACCGAAATACTCAAGTTCTTTTTTGATAGAATAACCGATCCCCTGGGACTGCCCATAAACGCGCTGTATGAGCACTTAATAATAGTGATGATTTCTCAGTTTGCATTTCGATGTGCATATCAATTTATTGGTGATTTATATAGTGGCGGATACATATCTGGTGGAAAGATAGGCTCGATACTTCATTGGGTAGTCCGCGCCCTGTTTTACTTTGTCTTTTGGGCGATTACTTATGGTGCAATAATGGTTGGCAAATGGATCATTGCAAATAAGTATATCTTTATAACAGCGGTTGGCATAGTACTTGTATTGATTATTGCAGCATATGCAGGTGTTGCAATTAAAAATAGAAAAACAGCGGAATAAGAATTGACGGGGGTTAAGCATGATCAGCGAAGATAAAAAGGTATGGGGAGTACATACCCAAGATGACTACTTGTTTCTACACAAAGATGTTATTGCGATTGGCTGGAAAGATTTCGGTGACTTAAAGGCTATAGAGAATACACGAGAGGCCTTCAAAGAACATTACGCGGCTGTGTATCCGCAGAGCAAAAAACAAGCAATTGCTAACAGCGCAGGCATGCTATATCGTTTTATTTACGAAGTTCAGGCCGGAGATTATATTGTTTTCCCGTCTAAGAGTGATAGAAAAATCAATATTGGTGTTGTTGAGGGAGAATACGAGTATGTCCCCTCCGCGCCGGAATATGTGCAACAGCGCAAAGTGAGATGGATTAAGCACCTGCCGCGAACCCTGTTCTCACAAGGTGCATTATATGAGTCCGGATCTTTCTTGTCTTTGTTTCTCATTAAAAATTACTCTGATGAGTTTGTTGCAGCGCTTGACGATAACTTTAAGAAGGATACTGCGGATACAGAAGATGAGACAATCGGCGCAACTGCCGAGGATATAAAGGAAAGCACTAAAGATTTTATTTTGAAAGAACTCAGCAAAAACTTGAAGGGATACGACCTTGAAGAATTTGTTGCTGACTTGTTTAGAGCAATGGGATACAGAACCACCCTATCACCTCATGGTGGCGATGGCGGTGTAGATATCACGGCTTATAAAGACGAACTACCTCCTCGAATCCTTGTTCAAGTGAAAAGCCAGGACGGTGATATAAAAGAATCTGTATTACAATCTCTTAAAGGAGCACTTCGAGAAGGAGATTACGGTACTTTTGTAACCCTTTCCAATTACACAAAAAACGCAAGAAAATACCTCGATAACAACCCAATTATTCGAGGCATAGATGGTAGCAATTTAGTTGATCTTATACTTGCACACTATGAGAGCCTATCAGAAAAGTATCAAAGAATGATACCGCTTGAGAAGGTTTATATACCCGTGCAGAGCGAATAACACCATTGTTTCATAATATGAAGGAGCATCATTGTGGAAACCAAGGCAAGAGTTTTATATCTTCTGAGAATACTTGAACAATACTCAGATGAAGATCATCCGTTATCAACAACTGAGTTGATAAAAATGTTGCTTGAGCAATACGGGATATCTTCACATAGAACAACTATAAAAGCTGATGTTGAGGTGCTGCAGGCATACGGTGTAGACATTGATGTTATAAACTCAACACAAAACAAATATTATATTGCAGGCCGCACATTTGAACTGCCGGAATTAAAACTGCTTATAGACGCTGTTGAATCCTCCAAGTTCATAACCGAAAAGAAAAGTGAGGCTTTGGTTGCAAAACTCACCTCGTTCGCAAGCAAACATCAAGCAGAACAGCTTAAACGAAACCTATGCCCCACTGACAGGATTAAGCCCGACAACGAAATGATCTATTACATTGTTGATACGATTAACGAAGCCATAAATAGCGGAAAGAAGATTTCGTTTTTGTACTTTGAATACAATGTAAAAAAGGAAAAGAAGCTGAAGAACGCCGGAAATCCGTATGTTTTCAGTCCTTACGCTTTAATATGGAGCGGAGATTTTTATTATGTCGTCGGTTATTCTGAAAAGCATAATGGTATTGGTGGATTTCGTGTTGACCGAATAGCAAAATCACCAACGATCTTAGAAGACGATATTATACCCAAGCCTGCTGATTTCAATATTGCAGATTACGCAAAATCGGTATTTCAAATGTATGGCTGTGAAGAATGCGAAGTTACCCTCCGTTGCGATAACCGTATAATGAAATATATTATTGAACGCTTCGGCGAGGATGTAACAACGGCAGCATACGATATGACATCGTTCCGAGCGTTTGTGAATGTAGAACTAAGCCCCACATTTTATGGTTGGGTCTTCGGTTTCGGCGGTAAGGTACAGATTTTATCTCCCGACAAGGCAAAAAATCAATACGCTGAAATGCTGAAATCTGCGATGGAAACACAGGCATAAAACTATATAAAGCAAGATTTGAGAATGTATTATTGGAGAGTTAAAATTGAATCGAAATGAACTTTTGGAGTTATTCGGTGATGAGTTAATCTCCGGCAAAAGGGTTACACTTCACGCTCTGACCTCGGATAAAAGGGATTTGCTCATAAATTATATACTTGGCCGATTAAATGTTTCGGAAGATATAGCTGCGCTCATGAAACAAGAGTGCGTGGAAATGCTTAAAGATAAATACCACATTGTATTTCTTATTTATTCCGAAGCCAATGATTTTATTGGATATACTGAATTTAAAAACCTTGATGGAACACCTGAAATAGGCATAGACTTGGCGGAAAAATATCAGGGCAAAGGATACGGCTTCGAAACATGCCAAGTACTTGTAAACAAACTATTCGAAAAAACAGATTACGAATATATCGCCTACAACGCATTCAAATATAATAAAGCGAGTATTGCGCTTGCAAAAAAACTTGGTGCCTCATATATCGGCTGTAAAGGCACATTTGATATGCTGAAGAAATCAGAAGTTTCAAATGAAACTAAGGCTGAAGCAGAACAATTTGATAAAATGCTGTATAGAATTTACAGATGATTATATCGCTTGATTTCTTACGAAGTCAGGCATTTTTTTATTTCCCCTTTTCTGTGCAACTATTGTCGAAAAAATCTGACACCTATAAATTGAATGCCGAAAACCTATTGCAAAATTTAAATGAGTCTGCTATAATAAGCCTATCCGATACAGTCTGTATCAGATAGAACGGAGGACGATAAAATGCGTTCTAAAAACACTGACCTTATGAATGAAATCAAAAAGTTTGCCGAGGAATACTACCTTGAGTATTGGAAGTCCCCCTCTACCTCCGAAATTGCCGGCGCTGTCGGCGTGACGAGGGCAACGGTATACAGGTACTTAATAGATATGGCTGAGCGCGGAATGATTGATTATGACGGCTCTGAAATCAAAACCGATGTTACGCGCAAATATACCGATCCGGGAAACAATGCGGTCATTCTTGACTGCTCTGTTTCCTGCGGCATCGGACTTCCCGAAGAAGAACGGGTGCTTGAATATGTGAAGTTGCCTAAAACCGTGTTCGGCACGGGCGACCTCTTTCTGCTCAAAGCAAACGGCGATTCTATGGTTGACGCCGGTATTGAGGACGGCGATTGGATCGTTGTCCGTAAGCAGACGGACGCAAATGAAGGAGATATTGTTGTGGCTCTCTTTGAGGGGCTGAACAATCTGAAATACTTTTATTGGAACAAGAAAAAGAACTGTGCCGTTCTTCGCTCTGCCAACGAAGCAAAGGGATATAAGGACATTGAGGTTTACGACCTGCAAATCCAAGGCGTTGCACAGAATGTTATTAAAGGACTTTAAGCTGTAAACGGAGGTGCTGACCTTGGAAAAGGTATATGTCAATGTAGATTATCAGGTGCTCGTCGGCGGTGTAATAAAGCCGGTTCGGATTTATTGGCATGACGGCAGAGCCTTTGATATCCGAAAAACGCTTCACTGCTGCACCTCCGAAGATGAGTATGAAGGAATTCGCTACACGGTGTTGATCGGTAGTGCGGAAAAATATCTATACCGAATCGGCGGCAAATGGTATGTTGAGCCGATTCAGACGGAGGTGGACACAGGTTGAGAAGCTATATTTCATTCGGAGAGCTTGAAGAACTCGGCGAAACAATCGTAAGGGAGTATCTCCGAAAGACCAAACGCTATAACGCCCTATGTGTGGATATAGAGGGTTTGGTTACGGATTATTTGGGACTTACCGTAGTTTACGAAAACATTGCGGAAGATGATCCGAACAAGATTGCCTTTCTTTCCAACGGAAAGCGACCGCTATGGGTTTCCCGTAACGAGGAACGAATACAGGTCGTGTTTCCGAAAGGAACGGTTGTTATGGACAAGGTATTGCTCCACGAAAACGAAAGCAGCCGACGCAGATTTACACTCGGACATGAGGGTGCGCACAGCGTTATTGCAAAACAAAATCCTATGCAGGATGTCGGGTGCTTTCATAACGAATTTGATCCCGAGCGAGTGTATACAATAAAAGAACAAAAGGAATTGATGTCTTTTTCCGAAACGCAAGCCGATAGGCTTTCGTCGGTTTTTCTTATGCCCCGCTTTATTTTGCGAAAGGTTATGAAAAAATACAAATGCGAGAATGGATTGCCCGTATACGGCTGGAATGTCTTTGCCCCGGAGGACAAGCTGAAGCTTCGCAAAATGGCTGACTGTATGGGCGTATCCTTTCAGGCTTTGGTTATACGGCTTAAAACATTGGGGCTTCTGATGCCCCGTGATCTGACCGTATACTTGGAGAACGACTTGCAGCTCGGAGGTGCGAAATGACCGGAGAGATTTTATATGACAGCAGATACGGTCAACTCACACCCGAGGTTGCCGAAAAAATACGAAAATCCCGTGAAGAAGTAAAAAAGCTGAAAAGCAGGACGCTGCGATGTCCCGTCTGCGGCTTTCGCCTTGAAGAAATATACGAGCTGACAAGCGGATATGTTCAGGTCAAGTGCCGCAAATGCAAATTGGAAGAACCGCTGAACCTTGCCTATTTCAGAAGAATAAAGAAAAGCGTATTAGTTATAAACCCGTATATCATCGGGAAAATTAAAAGATAAGGAAACGGAGGTATAAAAGTGGACAGAACCTATCTTTGCATTGACTTAAAGAGCTTTTATGCCTCCGTTGAGTGCGTAACGCGCGGGCTTGATCCGTTGACAACCAATCTTGTGGTTGCAGATGTCGGCAGGACCGAGAAAACCATCTGCCTTGCGGTTACGCCGTCGCTGAAAGCCTACGGTATCCCCGGCAGAGCAAGACTGTTTGAAGTTATCCAAAAGGTTGAGCAAATCAATCGGCAGCGCAAATACAATGCACCGCGTCATAAACTCGATTGCGAATCGTATAACGCCGCCATGCTCGCAAGAAACCCATCCATGGCTCTCAGTTATATTGCCGCACCGCCGAGAATGGCTTACTATATGGAATACAGCACTCGGATCTATAATATCTATCTCAAATACATTGCTCCCGAGGATATCCATGTGTATTCCATAGACGAGGTGTTCATTGATCTTACGCATTACCTGTCAACCTACAAATGCACCGCGAGAGAACTCGCACAGACAATGATAAAAGATGTCCTTGCGAATACAGGTATTACCGCAACGGCAGGCATCGGAACGAATATGTACCTTGCCAAAATTGCAATGGATATCACTGCAAAGAAAATGCCTGCTGACGAGAACGGCGTCCGTATTGCCGAACTTGATGAGATGTCATACCGCAAAGAGCTTTGGACACATAAGCCGCTGACTGACTTTTGGATGCTCGGCAGCGGTATTGCTAAAAAGCTTGAAGCGAACTATATGTATACGATGGGCGATGTTGCCCGTTGCTCGCATTATGACGAGGCAAAGCTGTTTAAGCTGTTCGGCGTTAATGCAGAACTGATTATCGACCGCGCTTGGGGTTGGGAGCCGACCACTATTGCCGATATAAAGGCGTATAAGCCGTCCTCCAACAGTTTAAGCGTGGGACAGGTACTCAAATGTCCGTATAATTACGAAAAAACAAAGCTGATTGTCCGTGAAATGATTGACCAACATGTGCTTGACCTTGTGGATAAGGGACTCGTAACAGATCAGATTGTGCTCGATATCGGGTATGATATAGAAAATCTAACCGATCCGAAAATCAGCGCAAAGTATCACGGAGATGTTACAACCGACCGCTATGGGCGCAAAGTGCCGAAGCACTCCCACGGAACGGCGAATTTAGAGCGCAAAACATCATCGTCGCACATTATAACCGATGCTACAATGGCGCTTTACGACCGCATTATCAATAAAGACCTGCTTGTCCGCCGCATAACGGTAGCAACATGTAAGCTTGCGCGAGAGTGCGATGTGCAAAACGAAACGGTCGCCGAGCAGATATCGCTTTTTGACGATCCGATTGAAAAGGCAAAAAAGGAGCAGGCTGAAAAGTCGGCACTGCAAAACGAAAAGAATATGCAAAAAGCCATCATCGGTATTAAAAAGCGGTTCGGCAAGAATGCAATACTGAAAGGTATGAATTTACAAGAGGGCGCAACTGCTATGGAACGAAACGGTCAGGTAGGAGGTCACAAGGCGTGAGAAAAATATTATCTTACAAAGCGGTACAGCTTGTTGTTGTTTTGATTATAACGGTCATTTTATCCGTAATTTTGACCGCCGTTAAAGATAAAGAATACAGCAATTGGGTTTCTACGGAGGCGGTAATTACAGATTGGAAAACCGGTTGGCATGTTTCCCATATTATATATTTTGAATATGAAGTTGGCGGTACGAAATATAGAGGGCAGGATAGTTTTAAAGGAAATTTTCCAAATGAAGATGTGGGAGATGTTGTTACAGTCTGGTATGATCCGGACGATGCTTCACGGGTCATGAGATCGGATATAAAACCCGATGCGGGCCTGTGGACATATGCGCCGTTTTTTCTTGCATTTCCCATATCGATCTTTGTTCTTTCCGGAGGATTTAAAGCAAGAGCACGGAGAATTGGCTGAAGGAGTTAAACAGTATGATTGGGAGCGCAGAAAAACTCTATGCGGATATTATAAACCTTCCGCATCACGAGCTGACAACACGGCAGCGTATGCCCCGAATAAACCGTGCCGCGTCCTTTTCTCCGTTTGCCGCTCTGACCGGATATGACGATCAGGTAAAGGAAGCCGGACGGCTGACAGACGAGCGTATAGAGCTTGATGACGGAACGATAAGTACACTGAATGATAAGCTGAACTATGCCGTTTCGCTGTCCGATGAACAGCCGGAAATATCCGTGACCTACTTCAAGCCGGACAGTAAAAAGAACGGCGGAGAGTATGTGACGCATACCGGAGTAATCAAGCGTGTTGACGAATATGAGCGCAAGCTGATATTCACCGATAAAACCGTGATTTTGATAGATGACATCTATGAAATCGACAGCGAAATCTATGACGGCATATATTGAATCCGATAACAACTGAATAACAGACTTTAATTCGTGCAAGCAGAGCCGGTCGAAAGACCGTGATTTCCAAGCGCCGTACAAGGTTGAGACTGAATAGTATGGAAAACCATATCTATTGGTCTTGATTTGTACGGCGCTTTTTTGTGCGCAAAAATACTTGTACGGTAATTGGAGTCCTTTCTCGGCTTGCCCGGGAAAGGACTCTTTGTGTTTATACAAAAGGAAAATTATTTATTTCATGACTTCTTCACTATACCGAACCCCAAAGGAGAAGATGCAGTGGAAAAGTGGCAGTGCTACATAGCCGGATATCCGTAATCTCCGATTTTTGATTTCACCCAAAATTCAAAAATCTAAGGAGATTACGAAGTGAGTACCAAATTCTATATCAAAGACAATAACGGCATTTATCTGTCCACGGACGGAAAAATCAGATACACCCTGCTGGAAGGGAAGGCATTGTATGACTTCCTCAAGACAGAAAACGGAAGGTCAAGATGCTTCCATGTAGACATTGATGAAAACGGCAACAAGATCGGAATTGAAGCAGAACCCAAAATGATCACGGCATGTGCAGCACAGCGGGAACGGGATCGTTATCGCTACAAAGTGATGACCAGGTTAAACATTACAGTTGTGTCGGCAAATACACTTGTTTCCGTTCCCGGCGAAGATGACCTCGAACTGATTGACACCGTTGCGGATGAAGATGTCGATTTGGAAGCCGAGGCGATGCACGACCTCGACCTTGAAATTTTGAAAAAGGCTTTGCAAGCCCTCACAAAAGAAGAATACCGTATCATCCACTGCCTGTATCTGTCCAAATCCCCTATGAGCGAAAAAGCGATTGCCAAGCATCTCGGTATGACACAGCAGGCTGTGAGCAAGCGTAAGAGAGCCATTTTCGAGAAACTGAAAAAATATTTCTGATTTTTGGTTGTGAGCCTTTGGATTTTTCCCAAATAAGGAATGAGAGGACTCAAACAGCCTCTGTTGCACCTTGAAAACTGAATAACGAAAGGATGTCGAGGTATAAACTCACCGGACCGTAAAAGGAAAGCTGTCGGACAGAAGCGCCATGACTCCATGCAAGTGGATGAGCGATACATTCTGCGCCGAGTCGAAAGAGGTACAGCATATTTCGATTGGCCATGACTCCGGTGGAGAACTAAGGATACTTCTGCAAAAAGCAGCTCGCCGGAAGGCGGGATATGTTGTTTCAGGCTGAAAACCATGTCTGTTACACCATATATGATGCTCGTTCCCCCTTTGCGAATCCGACCGCGGGGAAATATGCTGCGAGATACTCGACATCCTTAAATCCAAAGCTCAATAACGAATTATTTGTGTTTGAGCGATGGAACTACTGTGCAGGAGCAGCAATGCTCCTGCATACCATTCTGTCGCTCAAACAAATCTGAATCACTAAGAAACAAGGAGACATTAGAAATGTTTGAAATTACTTATAGCGACAACGAAACCTTTGAAGCATACCAAAATGCGGGGAAAGCCCATAAAGGCGGCACCTACGATTTTACTTTTGAAAACCGATATATTATTTATCACGCGAACCTGCGTCATAAGGTGGATTACATTGCCATCGATATGAGCACCGGTCTTGGCTCTTTCGTTATTACCAAGAACCCCGGCAATCTCTACACCGAAGCGTCCTACAAACGGCTGATCCCCCATATTCTTTACTCCGTGAAATATACCGGAGACATGAGATACCTCAATCGCTTTGCGGACGATCCCCTCACGGTTATTGACTCAATCTTCCGTGTTGTTCTCCCCAATAACGGATATAACATTCGGGAAGAACAGATTTCTCTTGCAAAGAAGATGTATATCGGTTTTACCGAAAAGCAGGTTGCTCTCTGTGAAGCGGAAGTCGGAACAGGCAAGACTCTTTCTTATTTAGTGGCAGCCATTGTAGCCAAACACCACAACGGCATTACTTACAGGCAGAACCTGCCAGTAACCATCACCACATCGAGCATTGAATTGCAGAAGGCTCTGGTGGAGCGTGAAATCCCCAACCTGTCCAAAATGCTCTTAGACTATTACATTATTGAGCGTCCGCTGACCGCGGTACTTCGCAAAGGAAAAGAACATTACCTTTGCCGTTATCGTTTCGATGACTTTCTCAAGAATATCCGTATGTATCCCGAAAAATACAAGACCACCATTGAAACGCTCGAGCAGATGAGCAACCTGCGTGCAGGAATTGACCTGGACAGATACCGCATCAGCGGCGCGATTAAAAGCCGAATCTGCATTAAGGGTACATGCGCAGGCTGCGCGCGAAAGAAGGAATGTACATATAACGAGTTTGCTAAACGGATGTACGACCTTCCCGACCTTGACTTTCAAGTTACAAATCATAATATGTACCTCATGTCCCAAAAAACGAAGACCGATGACCATCCCCCTCTGCTGCGTGAGAGTTGCTTTGTGGTCGTGGATGAGGCGCATAAGTTCAAAGAAGCGGCTGAAGACACCTTTGGCGAGAGAATCGGAGAAAAAGACATCCCCCGCTATGTAAACGCAGTAAAAATTCTTTGCTCAACCAAGGCCAACAGGGATAAGTACAAAGAATTTCTCGCAAATATCATCAAGGAAAACGATGCTCTGTTCAACAGCCTTCGCAAGAAGCAGCACGGCGATATCGAAGAAGAACGAGGAGATATTATTTCTCTGTCGGTGTTTCAGACAGCCAAACTCAACAAGATTATGTACCTCATCGATAAAATCGAAGGTATGAAGATCAAACGCAATTACGGTATCCCCGTAACCGGCAGCTACTTGAAAACGGCGATTACCGCTATCAATAAGACAAGTAAGTCTACCATTTGGTTGGATGCAGATGAAAACGGACTTCTCTCATTATGCAGCACCCCCAAAGATATCAACAACATTTTCCGGAGTAAAATTTGGGACAGTAATGTGAGCCATGTGCTGACCTCCGGTACGCTTTCGGATGGAACGGATTTTGAATATTTCAAAGCGGAAAACGGATTGGACTTTATTCCGCATCGCCTACTCTTGGAGTCCCGTACAGAATCGCCTTTTGATTACACTAACCACACAAGGCTGTACATTCCCACGGGGATGCCCACTCCGGACAACGACAACGAGGATTACTTCAAAGCCATCGCCGACGAGATTTATAGGATTATCAAAGCCACAAACGGTCATACAGCAATCCTTTTCACATCCTATAAAACGCTCAACCTGGTACACGACCTTCTGCGGGACAGACTGACTGCATACGATACCATCTGCATGACCCGCAGCAATAAAAATGCCATCACCGATTTCAAAAAATCGAAGAACGGTATACTTTTTGCTTCCGGCTCTATGTGGGAAGGAGTTGACTGTGTAGGTGACTGTCTTTCATCCGTAATTATTGTTCGGCTGCCATTCCCGATGAGAAGCGCTCTCATGGAGGAAAAGAAGAATAACTGCGACAGCGTTGGAGATTTCGTAGACAGATACTGCACCCCCAATATGCTGATCAAACTCCGTCAGGGCGTGGGAAGACTCATTCGCTGTGAAAGCGATACCGGTGTCGTGTCAATTCTGGACCCGAGAGCCATTTCTAAGTCCTACTCCGTTAAAATCGGACAAGCCCTTCATAAGTTCCCCAAGGTGGACTCCGCTCAAGAAATTGAGTGCTTCATGAGAGGCGTTAAGGATGAAGAATACTACGGAGAAAAGAAGGAGAACAGGAAATGATAGCAGAGAAACAGACCAAGTCCGCAAACTTTCTTCGGATTATCGCCATACTGAAAAGCCTTCGTGATGACGGCAAAATCAGTATCCAGGAGTACAGCAGAGCGAAAAAATACTATAAGAAACTTACCGGTGCCGATATTATAATCGCGGACTGAAAAGTTTGAAAAATATCAAGATTTCGCTGGACTTGTGCGGTTCTATGGATATAATGTTGTGTTGAAAAGAGGTTGCGCATAAAATGTATGCGCAACCTCCCCCACCAAGGAAAGGAGAGAAAACGATGGCAAAGCCGATGCTGATATCCCCGATATCAAGGCAAGGAATTAAGTTACTGCGAGTGGCAGCCTACTGTCGAGTTTCCTCCTCTTCTGCGGATCAGCTAAACTCATACGCAACCCAAATTGATTATTATACCAGGCTTGCAAAGAAGAAAAAGAACGAGTGGAACATGGTTGAGATTTTCGCCGATGAAGGCATCAGCGGCATGAAAGCCAAAAATCGCCCCGAGTTCCAACGGATGATCCGCATGTGCGAATTACATCAACTGGACCTCATCATCACAAAATCGGTGTCCCGGTTCGCGCGAAATGTAAAAGAAGCCCTGGAGTATGTGAGAAAGCTGAAACTTCTCGGTGTCGGCATAATCTTTGAGAAAGAAGGCATCAACACTCAGTCCCTCGGCGATGAGATGCTGCTCAATACCTTCACCGCAATCGCTCAAGAAGAATCCAAAGCGATTTCGCAAAATCAACGCCTCTCCATCGTCAAACGAATGGAACTTGGCATCTATGTAGACAGTAACGCACCATACGGATTCAGACTTGAAAACAAGCAGCTTGTGGAGTATCCTCCCGAAGCCGATACCGTGCGATGGATCTTCCGCTCCTATCTCAACGGTATGTCTACAACGGAAATTGCAAAAGTTCTGACCGAGCGAGGCATCCCCACGAAGAACGGCAAGGAAAAATGGAAATCCACTAAAATCTCCTATATGCTCTCCAACGAAAGGTATATCGGAGACTGCCACTATCAGAAAACATACCGTGACACGATCGTGCCGTTCAAGCAATCCAAGAACCGCGGCGAAGAAGATATGTACTATGCCACCGGCACACACGCTTCCATTATCGAGAAAGAAACCTTTGATAAAGCGCAAGTCCTCCTCCAAAAGCGAAAAGAGCAGTTCACCAAATCAATAACATTCAATACCTACCTCCTTACGAGCCGCATTCGATGTTCCGAATGCGGCTCTTTCTATCGCCGAAAGGTTCGGAGTGGTGGAGTCAAATGGGTCTGCGCCAAGCATGAGGAAAACACAAAATCATGCAATTCCAACTACTACAGCGAGGAACGAATCTATGACGGTTTCCTATCAGTGGTGAATAAGCTGCGATTCGGGCAAGAGAACATCCTCGGTCAAGTTATCGCCAAGCTTGAAAGCGCAACACAGAAATACAAGCGAAATAACAAAACGGCGATGCAGATCAGTCAGAAGATTGCGGAGATAAACGCCACAATTCTAAAACTGAATGAGCTTCGCTCAAAAGGATACCTTGCCCCCGAAATACATCAGTCCCAAGTCAGAGAGATGCAAAAGCAGCTCTGCACACTCAAAGAAGATCGGCAGGATCAATTCGAGTCCCGAATACTTACAATGCTCCAAGATGTGCGGAAACTAAAAACTCTGATTGACGAAATAGATGAACCCTTGTATGAGTTCGATGAGAAGCTCTTCGAGGAAATTATTGTAGAAATGGCACTCAATAACGCAGATGAATTGACCGTCACTCTGCTCGGCGGACTGAAATTCACTGAATTGATATAGGAGAAACCGCAATGAAAAAGACACGCTTTATTCCATACGGATACACCATCCGTGAAGGGCGAACGGTGATTGAGCACACCGAAGCCGAAATTATCCGAGAAATCTTTGATGAGTACATCAAGGGTGCTTCCCTCAAAGAAATAGCGGAGAGCCTCACGCAGAGGAAAATCCCCTATACCGAGAAGACGGATACATGGGATAAAGCGAGAATTGCAAGAATTATCGACAACGCAAAATACATCGGTGACGAAGAATACGACCCGATCATCGATGAAGATACATACGAGGGTGCGGTATCCATGAAAGCCGCACGGCAGCGCAATACCGTACAAAGAGAATGCGAAGGCATCGCCCTGCTCCGCAATAGAGTCAAATGCGCCGATTGCGGAAGCCCGATGGTACGCAGAGTCTGCTCGAAGCGACAAATCAATGAAAGCTGGACCTGTCAAAATGCAGAGTGCGGAAAGAGACTGCGCATCAGCGACGGCGACCTCCTACAGAAAATCGCCATCCTCATGAACCGCATTATCGAAAACAGCGAACTGCTGATACCAAAGCCCAAGATAAGGATAGCTGACTCCCCGACGGTTGCAAGCCTGCAACGGCAAGTGGATACCGAACTCGAGAAGGATTACCCGAGCGAGGAATACATTGTCGAGAAGGTTAGTGACATCGCAAGTCAGTTATATAAAGAAACCCAAGCAAAGAAAATGATTGTCGCTCAAATTGCAAGGAAACGAGCCTCAATGATGAAACCCCAGGAAAACTTTAATTGCGATTACTTCTCCGACCTTGTAGACTATGTCACACTCTCAAGTTCGGGGAAAGTCAGGCTCTACACTAAGGTAGGGACAGAAATCACCGAAGGAGAGAATGAATAATGGCAGTAACCAAAATTCCAAAGAAAACAATCACCCTCATCGAACCGAAAAAATCCTTCATAGTAGACAAGGCGCAACATCGCCAAAAGCGAGTTGCAGCATACTGCAGAGTGTCTACCGACAGTGAGGAACAGCTCACATCCTATACCAATCAGATGAAGGTATATACCGAAATGATTGCTTCAAATAAGGAGTGGGAGTTCGCAGGGCTATATGCCGATGAGGGCATCTCGGGTACGAGAGCAGACAAACGGCCTCAATTCCAAAAGATGATAGATGACTGCCACAAGGGTAAAATCGATATGATCATAACAAAGTCAGTATCGAGATTCGCACGAAATACTGTGGATTGCCTTGACTATGTCAGGTCACTCAAAGAAATCGGCGTGGGCATCTACTTTGAGGAACAGAACATCGATACGCTGAAAAGTGATAGCGAATTGTATCTTGTCATATACGCAGGATTCGCACAATCCGAATCCGAAAGCATCAGCAAGAATATTACTTGGACGCACCGAAAGAACTTCGAAGAAGGCAGACCCATCTTTATGTATAGCCGAATGCTCGGCTATAAGAAAGGCGCGGACGGGAACCCCGAAATCGTCCCATCGGAAGCAGCAATAGTGCAAAGAGTGTTCGATATGTACCTCTCCGGCAAGTCCACCGATGAAATCTCCGAAATCTTGCAAGGCGAAAACATCGAAATTCCCGGCAAGAAACTGAACTTCAGTAAATCAATGATTATCCGAATGCTGAAAAATGAGAAATATTGCGGAGATGCCATCCTGCAAAAAACGGTGACACTTGATCCAATCTCAAAAAAGCGCAAAGCCAACGAAGGTGAAGCGCCCATGTGGCTCGTCGAAAATAGCCACCCTGCCATTGTCAGCCGTGAGATATTCAACAAGGCGCAAGAAGAATCTGCCCGAAGAAAGGCAAAAACACCACAGTCTGAAAAGATAGCGCTGACCGCATCGGGGAAGTATTCCAAATATGCGCTCACAGAAGTAATGATGTGTGGAGAATGCGGGAGCAGGTACAAAAGAGTAACATGGAACATCCGAGGCAAGCACAGAATCGTGTGGCGATGCATGAACCGCCTTGACTATGGCAAGAAATATTGTGCCGACTCCATCACCGTTGATGAGCGGGCACTGCAAAAAGCCATTGTAAGAGCCTTGAATCGATTTAATATCGAAGACGAATCTACCTACCTAATGCTGATGAAATCCACTATCGGGGAAGCCATAGGAATCAACGGCGGCTCAGATGAAATCGACCTGCTTGAAAGAAGAATCGATGCCCTTAATAAGCGTATGCTTGACCTTGTAACACTGAGCGTTCAGGAAGATAGTGATGCCGAGGACTATGAAAATGAGTTCAAAAACATCTCCATGCAAATCGAGCAACTCTCGGGGCGCATCACGGCAATTAGAGAAAGTGAAAGTGAGGACGGAGAACTTCAAGCGCGGATTAAGGAAATCCAGGACACCATTGACAAACGAAAAGAAAATAAAGATACCTATGATGACTCAATTGTCCGGCAGATGGTAGAATGTATAAAAGTCTACCATGACGGCAGACTGCAAATTATACTCGGCGGCGGATATGAACTTGAAGAATACCTCGAAAAATGAGACTTCTTTAGATATTGTGTAAACCTCCGAGACGGTATAAAATAGAAATAACAAATCGGAGGTTATAATTATGCCAAGGTACAAAGACAGCCCGGAGGTACGGGCAGCAAAACAGGAACGGAGAGAGAAATTGCGGGAATTGCTCGCACTAATGGAAGTGGAGGATGTCCGAGACCTGAAATCCGTATTCAAAGAAATGGTCGGCGAGGTACTCGAAAACGGACTTGAAGCAGAGCTTGACGATAAGCTCGGCTACACCAAGTACGATTACCGAAATAAAGACACCGACAACAGCCGAAACGGTCATAGCGCAAAGACCGTTAAAACAAGCGCGGGCGAAGTGGAAATAGCCGTTCCGCGAGACAGGAAATCCGAATTTGAACCGCAGATAATCAGGAAAAACGAAACATCACTAAGCTGGGATATTGAAGAAAAGATCATTTCAATGTACGCCAAAGGGATGACCACCAACGATATTTCGGCACACATTGAGGATATTTACGGAATAGAGGTATCGGACAGTCTTGTAAGCCGAATAACGGATAAAA
>CDYU01014320.1_pt1 | contig 19811 bp, 19 predicted proteins | sample 480701 | NCBI WGS metagenome assembly CDYU01 (sample SAMEA3182105, study PRJEB8094) | gut metagenome | biome: human; feature: gut; material: Stool; isolation source: human stools | place: Canada | collected 2013-02-26 | reverse complement strand
TTTGCTAATGCAATTATTCAGTAGACATTAATTTATGCCTTTTTTTCTTTTTTAATTAAAATTATAAATGCGGCGGCGCATATTATTGCCGACAGCAGAGAGCCTGCCGCTGTTGCAAGCCCCATGGGGTAGAGCGTTCCCGGGAACATTGAGGACATAAAATACGCTCCGGGAATACGCACAAGCAGTATTGCAATCATATTGTGCATAAACGAAATTCCCGATTTCCCGCAGGCACAGAAATACCCGCTGAACGCAAAGTGTATTCCGGCGAAAAGGCAATCCCACGCATAGCCGCGCAGGTACTCGCCGCCTAGCCTTGTGACCACCGCGCTATCGGTAAAAAGCGATACCGCCCCGCCCGATAAAAACTGCATAATAACGGCTACCGTGCCGCCGAAGCCCGCGGCAATAAAAATTGCGTAAAGCAGCGTTTTTCTTGCACGTTCGGGCTTTTGCGCCCCGATATTCTGCGCGCCGAGCGCCGAAACGGCAGAAAGCATAGAAGACGGCACAAGAAACAGAAAGCCGATTATTTTTTCGACAATTCCCACCGCCGCCGCGTCGTTAAGCCCGCGGCGGTTTGCTATTACGGTGATTACCATAAAGGCAATTTGAATAAATCCGTCCTGCATTGCGATCGGTATGCCTATTTTAAGAATTTTACCGATTATTTGCTTATTTGGTCTTATATCGGCTTTTGTAAGTGCAAGTCCGGTTGACCGCCGTTTTATTACAATGAGCGATATAATAACGCTTATGGCTTGAGAAAGGACAGTGCCGAGCGCCGCGCCCGCAGGACCCATACCGAGTACGCCTATAAACAGGTAATCGAGCGCTATATTGGCAGCACATGCAACCGCTATAAAGTACATGGGGCTTTTGCTGTCCCCCATACCGCGGAAAACGGCGCTTATAATATTATACGCCGTTATAAACGGTATGCCGATAAAGCAGATTGTAAGGTAATCCACCGTGCCCGCCGCAGCGTCCGCGGGGGTCGAAACGGCGAAAACGATTGCACTGCGCAAGACGAGCAGCAAAAGCGTCAGAGTCACGGAAAGCCCCATAAACAGCGTTACGGTATTGCCCGTAAAAAGCGCCGCCCTGCGGTTGTCCCTACCGCCTATTGCCTGCCCGATATTGACCGTAGCGCCCATGGCAAGCCCCACTATCATAACCGTCAGCATATGCATGACCTGCGAGCCTACGGAAACCGCGGTAGTGTCGGCAACACCGCCGTACTGACCGATTATGAGCAGATCCGCCATTCCGTAAAGGGTTTGCAGGAAAAAAGATAAAAGGTACGGCAGCGAGAAGAACAAAAGGTTCTTCATAACGCTGCCGCTTGTAAGCTCCCGTTTCATACCGAAGCTTAACCCCCGAGGTAAGCTTTTTTAACAGAGTCGCTTTGTGCAAGCTCTGCACCCGTGCCCGAAAGGGTAATTCTGCCCGATTCAAGAACATATGCGCGGTCGGCTATTTTGAGCGCCATTTCGGCATTTTGCTCAACCAAAAGAATGGTAGTGCCCGCTTCATGCAGTTCTTTGATTATATCAAATATCTGCTGAACAAGTATAGGCGCCAAGCCCATTGAAGGCTCGTCGAGCATTAAGAGCTTAGGCTTGCTCATAAGCGCTCTGCCCATGGCAAGCATTTGCTGCTCGCCGCCCGAAAGCGTGCCGGCAATTTGGTTTTTGCGGTGCTTAAGGCGCGGGAAACGCTCAAAAACATCCGCTATGCCGTCTTTCACATAGCCCGGCTGTGTATAAGCGCCCATTTCCAGATTTTCAAGCACGGTCATATGCAAAAATATACGTCTGCCCTCGGGAACGTGAGCCAAACCCTTTGATACCAGCTTGTGCGCCTCGGCATGGGTAATATCCTCGTTCATAAGGGTTATACTGCCGGTTTTTGAGTGCATAAGCCCCGAAATGGTTTTAAGGGTGGTTGACTTGCCCGCGCCGTTTGCGCCTATAAGGGCTACGATTTCATCCTCGTGCACTTCAAGCGAAATGCCTTTAAGCGCGTGAATATTGCCGTAATAAACGTTTATATCATTTACCGTCAGCATTACCGTCAGCCTCCTTTTTCTTTCCGAGATACGCCTCAATAACCTTTGGATTCGCCTTGATTTCATCCGGTGTACCCTTTGCGATTATTTTACCGTGGTCAAGCACGCAAATGCCCTCGCAAATGTTCATAACAAGGTTCATATCGTGCTCAATAAGCATTATTGCAATATTAAAGGTATCGCGTATGCGGCGGATATTTTCCATAAGCTCCGCCGTTTCCGAGGGGTTCATACCCGCCGCGGGCTCGTCAAGCAAAATAATGCTCGGGTTGGTGGCTAGCGCTCTTACAATTTCAAGTCTTCTCTGCGCGCCGTAGGGTAAAGAGCCTGCCTCCTCGTTTGCTACATCCGCCATAGAGAAAAAGTCAAGCAGCTCTATTGCGCGCTCATTAGCCGTTTTTTCGGCCTTTTTATATCCGAAGCCATGGGTAACAGATGAGAAAAAGCCTTCTTTAATGGAATTATGCAAGCCTACCTTAACATTGTCAAGCACCGACATATTGGAAAACAGGCGTATGTTTTGAAAAGTACGCGCAATTCCCATTCGGTTTACCTGCGAGGTTGTTTTGCCGGCAGTTGACTTTCCGTCCAAAATAATAGAACCGCGCGAAGGCTGGTAAACATTGGTAAGCAGGTTGAAAACGGTGGTTTTACCGGCGCCGTTAGGGCCTATAAGACCGGCTATTTCGGTTTTGCCTACGGTAAGTGAGAATTCGTCAACTGCGGTAAGTCCGCCGAAATCAATACCCAAATGGTGAGTTTCAAGCACGGGGCGTTTATCAACATCGCGCTCGGGAACAATTGCGCCCGAGGGGTAAGGTACCATTTTATCCATTTGATTTTACCTCCCCGTTTTTATTTTTGCGGAATATTCCGTCTAATTTAATTTTAGTGTTTTCAAAAAAGAGCTTTGCTTTTGAGCTGTTTTTAAGCAGCATTACCGCAATAAGCAGTATTGCGTAAATAAGCATACGGTAGTCGCCCGCGTTTATGTTGCGCAAAAGCTCGGGCAGCATATAAAGCAGGGCGGTTGCTATAATAGTACCGAAAATATTGCCCATTCCGCCGAGAACCACGAAAACGAGAATTAAAATTGAAGTGTTAAAGTTGAACTTTTCAGCCGCAATAGCCGAGAAATTCATAGCGTAAAGCACGCCCGCCATGCCTGCCAAGGCAGCCGATGTGATAAATGCGGTGAGCTTGTACTTTGTAATGCTTATACCTACCGATTCGGCGGCTATGCGGTTATCCCTTATAGCGGTTATAGCGCGGCCCGAGCGGCTGTAAATAAGGTTAATTACCACAAACAGGGTGAAAAGAATAAGCACAAAGCCTGCCGTAAAGGTGGCAATTTTTGTTATGCCTACAGCGCCCTGCGGGCCGTTTAGAATAATTCTGCCGTTTTTCATACCGAGGCTTGCCGCGTCCTTCATATTGACATGAAGCCCGCTCTTATCAATACCTACATAAAGGCAGTTGATTATGTTTTTAATGATTTCGCCGAATGCGAGAGTTACTATTGCAAGGTAGTCGCCCGAAAGCCGCAGAACCGGAATTCCTATTAAAAAACCCATGATTCCGGCAATTATTCCGCCGATAACCATTGCGATAACAAGCCTTACGGGGTCAGACCCGACCTTATCCTGCAGAGCCGCCGTGACTATGGCTCCCGTAAACGCGCCCACGCTCATAAAGCCGGCGTGGCCGAGAGACAACTCACCCAAAACGCCGACAGTCAAGTTAAGTGAAATAGCCATAACTATATATGCGCAGATAGGAATTAACTGACCGGAAATGGAGTTGCTTATCATCCCCGCATTCTGCAGCGGGAAAAGTATTGCAAATAAAGCTATTACAAGACCGTAGGTTTTAATATTTGTTCGGGCATATTTGCTTAAGCCCTTGTATTTTGAAGCGATACTCATATTTCCCACCTCACACCTTTTCCGTTATCTTCTTGCCGAGCAAGCCGGTAGGCTTAACAAGGAGTACTATTATAAGCACCGAGAAAACAATAGCGTCGGACAGCTGGGTGGAAATATATGCTCTGCCGAGAATCTCTATAACTCCCAAAAGTATGCCGCCTATCATAGCGCCGGGAATTGAGCCTATACCGCCGAAAACCGCCGCCGTAAACGCCTTTATACCGGGCATTGAGCCGGTGGTAGGTATCAGCACCGGGTACGCAGAGCAAAGCAAAACGCCCGCTATTGCAGCCAAAGCGCTGCCTATTGCAAAGGTCATTGAAATGGTGCGGTTGGTGTTTATGCCCATAAGCAGAGCGGCGTCCTTATCCTCAGATACCGCGCGCATTGCCTTACCCATTTTACCCTTTTTGGTAAAGAAGGTAAGCCCCACCATTATAAGCACGCAGGCGGCAACGGTAACGAGCGATTCGGGCGTGATTATCAGCTTGCCGTCAAACAGTGAAATCGATTTAAACGGCACCACCGATGTGAACGCGCGGGGAGTGCTGCCCCAGATTATAAGCGCCGCATTCTGTAAAAAGTAGCTCACGCCGATAGCCGTTATAAGCACGGCAAGCGATGTTGCCTTTCTCAAAGGACGGTAAGCAAGGCCCTCAATAAGAATACCCAATACCGTACAAACAGCCATTGAAATAAGTATAGACAGCACCGTGGGGATACCTAAGGTTGTGGAGCATATGTAAGAAACATATGCGCCTACCATAATAACATCTCCGTGCGCAAAGTTGAGCATTTTCGCAATGCCGTAAACCATTGTATAGCCGAGCGCTATTATGGCGTAAACGCTGCCGAGACTTATTCCGTTTATTAAGTTGGAAATTAAAGTCATTGCTTACACCCCTTTTAAAAACGGGAAAACGGGGTCATATAAGACCCCTTTTCCCTATTGAACCGAATACGAATTATTTATCCATACCGACATATGCGCCGTCTTTGATTACCATGCCCTTAGGAGACTTGGAAACCTCACCGGTGTTTTTCCATGTCATCCCCGTACCGGTAAGACCGTCAAACTTAAAGGAAGAATCTGTGAACTGTGCGGTCAAAGTCTCGCATATATCGGCCGCCTTATCGCTTGCCTTTACACCCTTTGCCTTGCATGCTTCATAGAGTGCGTAAACGCAGTCATAGGTATCGGCAGCGAACTGGTTCGGAGTCTCGCCGAATTTCTCTTTGTACTTCTTAACAAAGTTCTGCGTCTTTTCATCGGTTGCGTCAGCCGTGAAAGGAGTTAAAAGCATAACGTTTTCGGCAAGCTTTGTATCAAAGTTTTTAACTGTGAGTATACCGTCCATACCGTCAACACCGAAGAATTTGGGAGTATAGCCCATCTTGTTTGCCTGGGTCAGTATGAGGGATGCCGGAGTATAGTAGATCGGGAGGAAGAGCAGATCCGCACCCTTTGCCTTAGCGTCGTTAAGCTGTGCGGAGAAGTCGCTGTTGGTATCATCCGGGAAGGTGGTAGTGCTTACAATCTCAAGACCTTCTTTTTTAGCCTCGGCCGCGAATTTCTGATAGATACCGGTCGAATAAGCATCGCCGTTGTTGTAGATTATCGCAATCTTGGTGCCGAGCTTCTGCTCTTTAATATACTGAGCGGATGCAACACCCTGGTTCGGGTCGGTAAAGCACATCTGGAATACATTGTCCTTGCGCTGAATGGTAACGTTGCCGTCGCTGTCGGGCTGACCGCCTATAACGTCGGTAGAAGAAGCGGAAGGAGTAAGCTGGAAGATCTTATCGGAATTGGTTTCGGTGGAAACAGCAATGCAGGGCTTTGTGGTAACAGTACCCATAAGGATCTGCATGCCCCAGTCCTTAAGCTTGTTGTAAGCGTTGACTGACTTTTCGGCGTCGTTTTCATCGTCTTCAAACTGCAGCTCGAACTGTACGTCCTCGCCCTTTGCGTTGATTTCCTCAACAGCGATCTCGGCAGCGTTTTTAACCGCCTGACCGTAAATCGCAGCAGCGCCTGTGATAGGGCCGATACCGCCTATTTTTATCTTGCCGTCTGAAGAACCGCCGCTGTCTTTAGAGCCGCCGCAGCCTGCCATCGCGGTAAGAACGAGAGCGGCTGACATTGCTGCGCTCATGACTCTTACAAATTTTTTCATTTTAAACAACCTCTTTCAAAGTTTTTTATATTTAACAGCCCGAAAGCTGAAAAACAACAATAATAAAAATGACTTTGCTTTTTTTGAAAAGCAAAGTCAGCGGATTTTCAAGTCCTATCAGCTTTTTACAGGCTCAACAAAAGCCGTTTTGCTTTTCATATATATATGTTTTGAAATTCCTATCAATCTTATAATAATTAGCTGTAGGAAAATAATGGCGTTAATTACAAAAAGGGACACTGTGCTGACGACAGTGCCCTCTGTAATACCTATTAAAGAAGCAGACGAAAATTCAGGTGCAGTATTGGCATCCGTTGACGGTTCATATGATGTTGACATTGATGAAACACGCATTGCTCTTCGTCCTTTCTTTTTTGTTGCACCCATTTTATCACAAGCATATAATCTTGTCAAGTCTGCTTTAGCGATTTAAACTAATTTTCCGCTTTTTAATAAAAATATACGAAATTAAACTCGCATTTTGTAGAATATTGAAGAAAGATTAAAATATGCAAATTTGCTATTGCATAATTATTCATTGTATGTTATACTTTATGCAAAGAAAACAAGCAAATATGCAATCGGAGGAATATATCATGAATAAAAAAGACATTAAAAAGGTAGTTTTGGCGTATTCGGGCGGACTTGATACTTCCATAATCATTCCGTGGTTAAAGGAAAATTACAATAATCCCGAAATAATTGCGGTTTCGGGCAATGTGGGTCAGGCAAGCGAGCTTGACGGGCTTGAAGAAAAAGCGCTCAAGACCGGCGCCTCCAAAGTATATATAGAAGACCTTACAAAGGAATTTTTGGAGGATTATGTTTTCCCCTGCGTTCAGGCGGACGCGCTTTATGAGGATTATATGCTGGGCACGGCGTTTGCACGCCCCCCTATAGCAAAGCGCATTGCCGAAATTGCAATTGCCGAGGGAGCCGACGCTATTTGCCACGGCTGCACGGGCAAGGGCAACGACCAAGTAAGGTTTGAGCTTGCAATAAAGGCGTTTGCGCCCGATATTACAATAATCGCCCCGTGGCGCGAGTGGAGCATTAAATCAAGGGAAGAAGAAATCGAATATGCCGAGGCGCATAACGTTCCGCTTAAAATAAGCCGCGAGACCAATTATTCAAAGGATAAAAACATTTGGCATTTATCGCACGAGGGACTTGACCTTGAAGACCCGAAAAACGAGCCGCAGTACAACAAGCCCGGCTTCCTTGAAATGGGCGTATCCCCCGAAATGGCGCCCGATAAGCCGACCTATGTAACGCTCCACTTTGAAAAGGGCATTGCAACAGCGGTAGACGGCAAGGAAATGGGTGCCGTGGAGCTGGTTGAAACCCTTAACAAGCTGGGCGGCGAAAACGGTATAGGCTTGCTTGACATTGTGGAAAACAGGCTTGTGGGTATGAAGTGCCGCGGCGTATACGAAACTCCCGGCGGCGCAATTCTTTACAAGGCGCACAAGGTGCTTGAAACTATCTGCCTTGATAAAGAGACCGTACATTATAAAGCGCTTGTGGCTCAAAAGCTTGCCGATCTGGTTTACAGCGCGCAGTGGTTCACCCCGCTTACAAAGGCCATACTTTCCTTTGTTAAAACAACTCAGGAAACCGTTACTGGCGATGTCACCTTAAAGCTTTACAAGGGCAATATGATAAACGCGGGCGTTTCTTCGCCGTATTCGCTTTATGATCCGGAAATTGCCACATTTGACGAGGATGATGTTTACAACCAGTCCGACGCTACGGGCTTTATAAACCTCTATGGTCTGCCGACAAGCGTTTACGCAAAAATGAAAGCTAAAAACGGATTAAATTAAACTTAAAAACCTATGCCGCCCGATTATACGGACGGCATAAGCCATAATCTGAGAGGTGCAAAAATGGGAAAAATGTGGGCAGGGCGCTTTAAGAGCGCGCTTGATAAGCAGGCGGACGATTTTAATTCTTCGTTTCATTTTGATAAGCGTATGTATAAGCAGGATATTTCGGGCTCTGTTATGCACGCGAAAATGCTCGGGGATAAAAAAATAATAACCGAGGAAGAAAAAGCCGAAATTATAAAGGGGCTTTCAGGCATTTTAAGCGATATAGAAAGCGGAGCGCTGCCGCTTGAGAGCGACGCCGAGGATATACATATGTTTATTGAGGAGGAGCTTACAAAAAGAATAGGCGACCCCGGTAAAAGACTTCACACGGCGCGCAGCCGTAACGACCAGGTGGCGCTTGATATAAGAATGTATATGGCAAACGAATGTGAGGAGATAGGCGGACTTATTTTAAAGCTTATTTCCGCAATAACCGACAAGGCAACGGAAAACGTAAACACAATAATGCCCGGCTACACCCATTTGCAGCGCGCGCAGCCCATAACCTTCGCCCACCACATTTTAACCTATGCTTTTATGTTAAAGCGCGATTTTGAAAGAATTGCCGACGCTGAAAAAAGGATGATTTCCCAGTGCCCCATCGGTTCCTGCGCGCTTGCCGGCACTACATACGATACCGACCGTTATTTTGAAGCCGAGCATTTGGGCTTTACCGATATTTCGCTTAACAGTATAGACGGCGTGTCCGACAGGGATTTTTGTCTTGAGCTTTTAAGCGCGTTTTCAATACTTATGATGCACCTTTCGCGTTTTTCCGAGGAAATAATACTGTGGTCAAGCTGGGAGTTTAAGTTTATAGAGCTTGACGACAGCTACACCACAGGCTCAAGCATTATGCCGCAAAAAAAGAATCCCGATATGGCCGAGCTGGTGCGCGGCAAAACGGGACGTGTTTACGGCGACCTGATGGGACTTTTAACAACCCTTAAGGGTCTGCCGCTTGCATATAATAAGGATATGCAGGAGGATAAGGAAGCGATTTTCGACGCGGTCGATACCGTAAAGCAGTGTCTTACCGTATTCGCGCCGATGATAACCACTATGAAGGTTCTGCCCGACAATATGTACAAGGCGGCGCAGAAGGGATTTATAAACGCTACCGATTTAGCCGATTACCTTGTTAAAAAGGGCATGCCCTTCAGAACGGCTTATAAAAAGGTAGGCGAAATCGTAGCATACTGCATTGAAAACGGACTGGTGCTTGAAACCGTGCCGATTGAAAAATATAAGGAGCTTGACAGCCTGTTTGACAATGACCTTTATAATGAAATTTCGCTTGAAACCTGCGTTTCAAAGCGTATTTCGGCAGGCGGCACGGGAGAGCGATCGGTCGAGGCACAGATTGCATATTTAACCGAATTTTTGCATTAAATGCAAAAAAGCTTGAAATACGCGTGTTTGTATGCTATAATATTTTTCAATTTAATAAGCTATGTGAAGTATGCAGGAAATTACGGGCTTTTTTGTCCGTTTCCGAAGGAGTAACACTCTCAGGTGTCGCAATGGTGTGATAAAACTGTATACGGATAGCGCTCCGGAGAAATCTGTTTAACGGGTGCCGAAGGTGCAAGGCGTGTAAAAATGCCAATCTCTCAGGCAAAAGGACGGAAGCTTTATTAACGCGGTGAAAGCCGTGTTTCAGTGCGTTTTTACGGAGTTGAACCATATCGGTTCGGCTCCTTTATTTTTTTCAAAAGGGGAGAAATTAAAATGTGGGATTCATTTATTGAAGCCGTCACAAAAATTAACGATTGGGTAAACGGTGTTGTGTGGGGCTGGCCTATGATCATCATGATTTTGGGCACGGGTATTTTGCTCACAATCAGAACGCGTCTGCTTCAGGTGCGTAAATTCGGCGAGTCAATGAGCAGCACAATCGTACCCGCCGTTAAAGACATGGGCAAAAAGAAGGGTAAAAAGGATAAAAACTCGGTTTCGCAGTTTGAGGCGTTTTCGGCCGCGATTTCCGGCACTGTCGGCACGGGCAACATTATCGGCGTCACCTCGGCAATACTGACAGGCGGTCCGGGAGCGGTGCTTTGGATGTGGATCTCCGCCTTTTTCGGTATGGTTACAAACTATTCCGAAAATGTTTTGGGTCTTTACTACCGTAAAAAGGAAAAGGACGGCAGCTTCAGCGGCGGTGCGTTTTATTACATAGCCTACGGTATAAAGCAGCGCTGGCTCGGAATGCTGGCGGCAATATTCTGCCTTTTGGCGGCGATAGGAATGAGCGGCGTTCAGACAAATAAAATCACAGGCTCATATACAGCCGTGCTGAATAACGATTCAACCGCGGTTAAGCTTATAATCGGCGGAATAGTGGCGTTTTTTGCGGCAATCGTTATAATCGGCGGAATTAAACGCATAGGCAGAATTGCTTCCATGCTCGTTCCGTTTATGTCGCTTTTATTTATCGCAATGGCGTTTGTCATAATCGGTAAAAACCATACCGCAATTCCCGAGACCTTTCGCCTTATATTCACAAGCGCGTTTTCTTCAAAGGCGGTTGCGGGCGGCGTCGGCGGCTTCGCATTCTCGCAGATAATCAAAAAGGGCCTTGCACGTGGTGTCTTCTCGAACGAAGCGGGACTCGGCTCTTCGGTAATAGCTCACTCGGCTTCTGAAACACGCGAGCCTGTAAAGCAGGGACTTTGGGGCATATTTGAGGTCTTTTTTGATACCTTTGTTATCTGCACCTTAACCGCTCTTGTAATTCTTACAACGAATATCGGCTCGGGCGCATATGAAAACGGCTCGTTTTTCGGAACAACGAACGCTGCGGGCGACTTCGTGGGCGCTTCGGATTCGGCAACGGCGCTCGGTGCGTTTTCTTCAAATCTCGGCACCTTCGGAACGGTCACCTTCCTGATAATTCTTCCGCTTTTTGCCTTTACCACCGTGCTTGCGTGGTCATACTACGGAGAAAAGGCGGTTGATTTCTGCTTCCGCCATATGCCGGAGAAGAAAAGAAAAATTCCGGTTATGATCTTCAAAATACTATTTATTCTTCTTATAGTATTCTCATCGCTCATCGGCTCAGATCTTATCTGGGCGCTTGACGATACCTTCAACGGTCTTATGGCGCTGCCGAACCTTATAGCGCTTGTGTTCCTTTCGGGGCAGGTCGCGCGCATTACCAAGAATTATTTCGACCGCAAAAATGGCAAGAACGTTGAGCCGATGCTCTCGGCGTACCCCGAGCAGAATGAAGAATTCAAGGCGGATATCGAAAAGGAATAATTTGCTTTGCAAAACCGCAAGCGGCGGGTCAGGTGCATTAAGCGCCCGACCTGCCGTTTTTTTATTTCATCAAGCAACGGAAATAATTACCGCAGCGGATAAAGCCTGTAATAAAGTCTTTCAGCCGAAAAAATATGATTCGGCTCTTGACAAATACCCCACTGGGGTATATAATAACGCACAGAAAGGAAGATAGCCTATGAAACAGGAAGAATATATTATAAGCGGAATGTCCTGTGCGGCTTGCTCTGCCTCGGTTCAGCGTGTAGTGTCGCGGCTGGAGGGCGTTGAAAGCTGCGACGTTAACCTTATAACCGGGAAAATGACCGTAAGCTATGATGAGCAAAAGACCGGTCAGGCTGATTTTACCCGCGTGGTTGAAAAGGCGGGCTTCGGAATACGCCCCGACACGCCGGAGAAAGCAGAAAAACCGAAGACTGCCGAAAAGAAAAAGGACGGCTTCGGCGATACGGTTATTTCGGCTGTGTTATCGGCGCTGCTCCTATACATTTCAATGGGGCAGATGCTGACAGACAACCTGCCCGTGCCGCCGTTCATGAATATATCGGGCGACCCTTACGGCTTTGCGCTTACCCAGCTGCTGCTTTGCATACCCGTAATGTTCATCGGCAGGCGATTTTTCACTCACGGTATTCCCCTGCTTCTGCGCGGCAACCCGAATATGGATTCGCTTGTAGCCGTAGGTGCGGGCGCCTCATTTATTTACAGCGTGGTTATGACCTATATGATACCCTACAATATGCACGCGGTGCATAATCTTTATTATGAGTCGGTAGCGGTGGTAATAACCCTTGTGGCGCTCGGCAAGCAGCTTGAGGAGCACAGCAAGCGCAGAACTGCCTCGGCTGTGGAAAAGCTTATGCGCCTGTCTCCCGATACCACGCGGGTATTGCGTGACGGCAAGGAAATTACAGTGCCCACAAAAGATGTAGCCGTCGGCGAAACGGTAATTGTAAAGCCCGGCGAGAGCATACCGCTTGACGGCAAAATAATAAAGGGAGAGAGCAGTGCCGATGAATCTATGCTTACCGGCGAAAGTCTGCCGATTGAAAAGACAGAGGGCAGCCTTGTTACTGGCGGCAGCATAAATATAAGCGGCGTAATATACGTTACGGTTACGAAAGTCGGCAAGGATACCGCTCTTGCAAAAATAATTAAATTTGTTGAGGACGCGCAAAATAAAAAAGCCCCCATTTCAAAAACGGCGGACAAGGTTGCCGGCGTGTTTGTGCCGGCAGTGATTACAATCGCGGTCATTGCCGCGGCGGCGTGGCTGATTGCGGGTAAGGATATTTCCTTTGCGCTTAGAGTATTCACAAGCGTGCTTGTTATCGCCTGCCCCTGCGCTTTGGGGCTTGCAACGCCTACGGCGGTAATGGTAGGCACAGGGCTTGGCGCAGAGAACGGAATTTTAATTCGTAACGGCGAAATTCTCGAAATAACTCACACCGTAAAGGCGGCGGTTTTTGATAAAACAGGCACCGTGACCGTCGGTAAGGCAGCGGTGACCGATATTTACGCCGACGATAAAGCGCGGCTTTTGAAAACCGCAGTGGCAGCCGAGGCTGACTCTGCTCACCCGCTTGCGCAGGCGGTGGTTACCTACGCCGCCGAAAACGGCATAAACGTAGCAGGCAGAGCCGAAAAAAGCGAATATATTTCGGGTAAAGGGCTTAGGTGCATTATAAACGGCGAAAATATTCTGCTCGGCAACGCTGCGCTCCTTGCAGAGGGCGGCGCTGATATATCAAAATACCGCGAAACGGGCGAAAGGCTTGCGGGCGAGGGTAAATCGCTTATTTACGCCGCCGAAAACGGCGAGTGCATAGGTCTTATAGCCATTGCCGACCAAGTGCGGGAAACATCTAAAGACGCTTTTGCCCGCCTTAAAAAATTAGGTATTAAAACCGTAATTTTATCGGGCGATAATAAAGCCTGCGCCGAGTATATAGGCGCGGCGGTAGGTGCCGACGAGGTATATTCCGAGGTCCTGCCCGAAGAAAAAGCAAAAATAATTTCCGAAATAAAGCAGAAATACGGCGTTGTTATGATGGTGGGCGACGGCATTAACGACGCGCCCGCTCTGACCGAGGCGGATATAGGCTGCGCCGTGGGCGGCGGCAGTGATATTGCAATTGAAGCGGCGGACATTGTGCTTATGAAAAACGACCCGCTCGATGTGCCGCGCGCAATCAGACTCAGCCGACTGACCATAACCAATATAAAGGAAAATCTTTTCTGGGCGTTTTGCTATAACGCAATCTGCATACCCATAGCGGCGGGGCTGCTTTATGTTTTCGGCGGCACGCTTTTAAGCCCGATGTTGGCAGGGCTTGCAATGTCCTTAAGCTCGGTATTCGTTGTGGGCAACGCTTTAAGATTAAGGAGTAAAAAGCTATGAGCGAATGTGAATGCTGTAAAAAGAAAAAACACCGGGAAGAAAAAGAATATAAGCTGCTTATAAACCGCCTTAACCGCATAGAGGGGCAGGTGCGCGGCGTTCGCTCAATGCTTGAAAACGACGCATACTGCACCGACATTTTAATTCAGGTGTCTGCAATTCAGGCGGCGCTCAACGCCTTTAACCGCGAATTGCTTTCAAACCATATACACACCTGTGTGGCGGATAACATACGCGCGGGCGATGATTCTGTTATCGACGAGCTTACCGCCACCCTGCAAAAGCTGATGAAGTGAGGTGATATAAAATGAAAAGAGTAATATCCGTACCCGATATGCACTGCGATGCCTGTGTCAAGCGCATAACAAACGCTCTTAACGCCGCAGAGCTTAAATTCAGCGTATCGCTTGAAAACAAAACCGTAACAATAGACGGCTGTGAGCACTGCCTTAAAACCGCAGTGAATGAGCTTGAGGATCTCGGTTTCACGCCGAAGTGCCTATAAGCGTTTTATCCTTTTGTTACAAATAAAAGCAATTTAAAAACACCCGTAATACCGCTTTTTTATTTGGCGGTATTACGGGTGCGGTTTTATTTAATTCCCTGTTCTGTTTCATCAAACAGAGATGAGTCAAAGAAATCGCGAACAGTTATTTCAAAACCGTCACAAATATTTTTAATTGAGACGATTCCTGGGGCTTTTACTGTTAAGCATACTGTAAACAGTTGACCGTAAATTCTCAAAGTAAATGCAACCTTTTCGTACTGTTGCATTTACTTTGAGAATTTACTGCAGAAAAATATTTTATTTAAACATTAATTTGTTATTGACTTTTGCAATCGTTTTTGATATAATAGTAAAGCTTTAGAGCGAATATCCGGGTGTGGCGCAGCTGGTAGCGCGCTTGACTGGGGGTCAAGAGGCCGCAAGTTCAAGTCTTGTCACTCGGACCATATCGAGTATTCATAAGGGATTTCACTTATGAATACTCGATTTTTTATCTTGATACGGCTTTATGTACTGAGCAGGCGGGATGCCTGCTCTTTTGTTATGCCGGAAGTGGCTCGGTGAGATACTCCACGGCAACGCCTTTTCGGGTGTCTGCTTTGATGCGAGGTCTTTGAGATACCTCGGGTATCTCCACATACCCAACAAAGCGATAATAAATTACGATTCTCTGCGTTCGGTTTTTGCCTGTGCCCTCCGTTTCAAACACATCAATGTGGTCGATCAGTTCACGCAGAAGCGGTGCGGTCAGCCTGTCCATTCTCATGAACCTGCGGATTGCCGAAGTGAAATTTTTGCGTTCCTGTTCGCGCCGCCCGCATTCGGAAAGCTTTTGACGGAGCGCCTTTATTTTTGTTTTCAGCTCCAGCCTTTCCGTTTCATACTTGTGGGACAACTGCATAAACCATTCGTCACTCACCTTGTCGACGGCGTTGTCCTCATAAAGCTTTTCGTATAGATGGGATACGGTATCGTTTCTGGCGATTGCTTTTTGAAGTTCTGCTTCGTCGTGCTTCTTTTCCTTCAAAAGCTCTTTATCGGTCTTTTGAGCAAGCAGCTCGGCAAAGGATTCTTCGTCCGATTCAAGGAATTTCGCCATTCTCTGCAGTTCAAGCATTACCACCTGCTCGGTAGCATCTGCTCTGACATAATGTCTGCCGGGACAGCCTCCTCGGTAATCTACCTTGTTTGTTGGCACACACGAAATAGTGAATATCCTTGTTGATAGTATTCGTATGATGACGGAGCTTACCGTGGCAGTCACCGCAGAACAGCAAATCGCAGAATATGCTCTTCTCGCCGTTTTTCGGCTTTGGTGCACGGCGTTTGGTTTTGGCTATGAGCGTCTGTACCTTTTCAAAATCACTCCGTGCAATAATCGGTTCGTGGACATCCTTAAATATTGCCCAGTTCTCAGGAGCGTTGGGAAGCCGTGTTTTGTTCTTAAATGACTTGGAACAGGTTTTGAAATTGATCACATCACCGCAATATTCCTGCTGAGACAGAATCTTTTGTATTGTTGTCTTGCACCTCTTATACGGGTTAGGTTGTGTTTTCTTACCGCCTCTCGGTAATCCCTTGCTTTGCCAGTATGCCATAGGAACGAGAGTTTTCTGTTCTTGCAGGATTCGTGCTATTGTTTCGTTACCTTTTCCTTCAAGACACATTTTGAAAATGCTTTTCACCACCTCTGCTGCCTCCGGGTCGATAACCCACTTCTTTTTGTTTTCAGCGGATTTCATATACCCATATGGCGGTTGGGATAAAGGCTCACCCATACAATTATTCAGCATAGTATTCTCTTGGGGTTCTTTGTAGTTGGGCTTTTGAAATCTCGACTCAACTAAATATCTTACGCCGTTAATCACATATTCCTGTGGTGCAGTGCCAAAGCCTACAATAAACTTATTCATAAGCCCTCCTTATCTCGCGTCGCGATTATGCTGACGGTCATATTCTTTTTTGACAAGCTTAAGCAGGTATTCCAACATTTCAGCCGGTGTCATAGAGGACGGCACATATTTGCGAATATCGTTCATCGGGATTTTGAGCTTTTCCACCTGATTGGGTTTAACCTCTGCCATAATTCCGGCTACGGTATCATAATCAAGTTTGCCTTCTTCAAAAGCGGCGCGCACACGGCGAGCCTGTGCGTGGGACGGAAAGCTTTCCGTTTCATCAATGCGGTCGATAACATCTCTTTGCGCGTCTTCATTTAGGAAAGACAATTCGTAAGCCGGGAGCATTTTCATCTTGCCGCTATCTACAAACGCTTGAAGTTCAGGAACGAGATAGGTCAGGCGGATTAGGCGTTGAACGGTTTTATAGTTATCTCCGCTTTCTGCACCGATTTTTGCCGTTGTTCTATTATCATCTGACTTAGGGACATTCTGTCCCAGAGTTTTGCCCTGATGAGAAAGAGCTTCCGCTTTCATTCTATAAGACCGTGCCTTTTCCATAAGGGACAGATTTTCACGCTGACAGTTTGAATCAACCATTAAAATCATGGCTTGATCTCGGTCAATAAAATGAACAACCGCCGGGACTTCTTTTATTTCAAGAAGCTCGGCGGCGTACACTCTGCGGTGTCCGGATATGATTTCGTATTCGTCAGGCTTGTCCTCAAGCGGACGGACGATAATGCGGTTTAGAAATCCGTATTCTTTTATACTTTCGGTTAACTCCGTCATTGACTCATCATCAAGCACCTTGTAGGGGTGTCCCTCAAATGGGTGAAGCTTTTCAAGCTTAATGTTCATAAGCTTCGGTTTAGGTTCTTTTACTACCTTTTCAGCAGACATTTTCGTATCTTTCATAAGGTTTTTCCTCCTGATTTTAATTTCTTTTTGTCTGCCGTTTCTGTTGTAGAAAATTGTGTATATAAAAATATGATTGAAACGGCAGCGTAGTTTGTTCGGTTCATAATTACTGCCTTTCAATGTTGTTACTTGCGGTTTTCTCCGTAGTGTGCTTCTGCGAATAATCCTTTGAAAGTGATTTTGCAATCGCAGTCATTCAGCTCCTTTGAAAACCTGTGATATTTGTGCTTAATTTTTCCGGACAGATTACTGTGACCGAGCCAAATGTGATCAATATTGGTTTGAAGTCTTAAAAGCAGCCTCGTGATTTTGAAAAAGATTTCCAGCGGCTTTTCGTTAACAATCATATCGTTTACAAGCCAATACAAAACGGTTTTCTCGGGTGCCCGGCACAGCGTACTGAGCCTTAAAAATTTGTCTTTTTTCGGATTTTGTCATCCGAACGGGGACATAGTGCTTTCCGTTTCTCAAGTGTTCACCTCCTTTGACTTTTCAATTTCAATGTCAAGCTTTTCGGTCAACTCATCAGATAATTCTTTTGCTGTTTTGACCGCGTCTTCGCAGAGATGATTAAACCGCGACTCGTCAAATGTTCCGATTTGATTCAAAACAATTAAGTGGTGGTTTATTTCATCGCTGATACATTTAAGCCGGTTATAATAGCTCTCATAATCAACGTTAGGCGTGTGCACAAGCTTACATTTTGCAATGATATGACGGATATATTCCGAGCAATTCATACCGAGCTTTCCTGCTTTACGGTCGATTTGCTTTAACTCCTTATCTGTCAACCAAAACTTGATTCTCTCTGTTCTTTTTTCGATAATTACCATCCTTTCTTTTCGGGGTTTTAGGGGCGCGGGTGTCCGGTGGACACCTCTGCCGCAGGCAGAAGCGCTGACCAAGCCGGCAGGCGAGACATCCTAACAAGTGTGTTTGCGGTGTGTGCACCCAAATTCAGTGCTTGCTAAACCGGTGCCGCTAATCTGCGGATTGAAATAATACAATCAAGGGCATTACCTCATTTCCGAAAAAATTGCCGTTTTGCCTGATGGCGTTTTTATATCCCCGCCCGGAATTTCACCGCACAGTCGCTTCGCTCGGTCTGCTTTCCGCATACATCGTGGCAAAGTCATATCTCCATTCAGCCGGTCATTCAATTTTCAAGGTGCTGTGATCAGTCCCTCCACCAATCGTCAAAAATTAAAGAAAATATGCATAGTTTACGGAAAAATATTTTGATTTAATTTTTGATTTGTCGCTTTTATGTGTTGTCTGCTCTCTATATTGGATTGCTGAAAAAATATTGGAAAATTAACTCCCTTGCCATTAAAATTTCTTGATGAGTTACTTTAAGCTTGTGCTGAAATAAAAAAACACCGCATGAAAAGCAAAACATATTTCTCCGTTCTATTTTTCATACGGTGCCGGGAATAAGCCTTTTGTTGTTTTACGCTTTTTAAGGCATAAGCAAATTCATATTGTATCGTACATTCGACTATTTCCACTGTTTTTTCTACAATAAACAGTGACAATTTTTGTTTTCATACTTTTCGGGTAAAATATTAGAAAAATACTCGGAGGTAAATTGAGATGAAAGGACAAATTATTACAGCAAGAATGATTGCCGAATTTAAGGAACATCCAATCTTAGAGGAAAGGAGTGCGGCAACAGTTGAGAAATATACCCGTGATGTTAAAGCACTTGTGAAGTATACACAAAACAGTGCCATTACAAAAGAAACCGTAATTGCATACAAAAAACACTTGCAGGACAATTATGCTGTGCGGAGCGTAAATTCAATGCTTGCAAGTATAAACAGTCTATTTGCGTTTTTAGGCTGGCACGATTTAAAGGTAAAATCCCTAAAACTTCAACAGCAGGTTTTCTGCCCCGAAGAAAAGGAACTGACAAAAGCGGAATACGCGCGGCTTTGCCGAACTGCCGAACGCAAGCACAATGAAAGACTTAACCTTATTTTGCAGACTATATGCGGAACCGGTATTCGCGTCAGCGAGTTGCAATATATAACGGTTGAGGCGGTAAAACAGGGTGAAGCAGTTGTAAACTGTAAAGCAAAAACACGGTCGGTATTTATCGTAAAGGAATTAAAACAAAAATTGCTCCGCTTTGCAGCAGAGCAAAACATTAAAAACGGTATGATTTTTGTGACCCGCACGGGCAAGCCGATAAGCCGCACAAACATCTGGCGTGAAATGAAAGCCTTGTGTGATGAAGCAAATGTAAACCCCGGGAAGGTGTTTCCGCATAATCTGCGACACCTGTTCGCCCGTGCGTTTTACGGCATTGAGAAAGATATTGCAAAACTCGCGGATATTCTCGGTCATTCAAGCATAAACACCACAAGAATTTATATTATCTCCACTGGAACGGGACACCGCCACCGTATGGAGAATATGCGGCTGATAATTTAGCCTAAAAAACAAAAACAGCCACCGAACTCGGCGGCAGAAACATAATCAGCATTATGTTGTAAAAGAAGTTATATGAGCTGCTTATAAATATAAAACAGGTAAAAAATGTGTATAAAAAATCAAGCCCCATTCCTTTGTTTTTAAAAATAAATAATAAGGCTTTAATTGCTATGCTTAAATTCAGATGATTTTGGAATTTTACGTAAATTCTCAAAGTAAATGCAACAGTACGAAAAGGTTGCATTCATCGTGAAAAATAAAGGAGTTAAGTGTGAGAAAAAGCGGGGGAAACAGGCTAAAAAGCCTTAAAAG
>CDYU01049638.1_pt1 | contig 19844 bp, 12 predicted proteins | sample 480701 | NCBI WGS metagenome assembly CDYU01 (sample SAMEA3182105, study PRJEB8094) | gut metagenome | biome: human; feature: gut; material: Stool; isolation source: human stools | place: Canada | collected 2013-02-26 | reverse complement strand
GTCGTAGTACCGTCCAAGGCGCTCGTGATCGAGAAGGGCGGCGCCTATCTTTTCGTCGTGCGCCCGGACAGTATCGTGGAGAAGCGTTTCGTGGAAACAGGGCCCGAATTGGGCAACAGCATCGTAATCGAGCGGGGACTGGTTCAGGGCGAGGACATCGTCACGGAAGGATATCACAAACTCTCGCATGGGATGAAGGTACAACCCGCAAGGGAAGCCGTCCGGAAAGAAACCGAAAAGGAAGAATAGCCTATGAAACTGGATTTCTTTATCGATCGTCCCGTGTTCTCCACGGTTCTGTCCACCGTTATCGTCATCGTCGGGATCGTGGGCCTCGTACTGTTGCCCGTAGATCAGTATCCGCAAATCGTGCCGCCGGTAGTGAAGGTCTCGGCCTCCTATCCGGGAGCGAACGCACAGACCGTCACTCAGGCCGTGGCCACTCCCATCGAGCAGGAACTCAACGGTACGCCCGGCATGATCTATATGGAGTCTTCCAGCTCCAACTCGGGCAGTTTCTCCGCCACGGTCACTTTCGATATATCCACCGATCCGGACTTGGCGGCCGTCGATATCCAAAACAGGCTGAAACAGGCCGAATCGCGTCTGCCAGCCGAAGTGGTGCAGAACGGCATTTCGGTGGAAAAGCAGGCATCCAGCAAGCTGATGACCATTACCCTGCTCTCGTCCGACCCGAAATTCGACGAGATTTACCTGAGCAATTACGCCACACTGAACGTATTGGACATGTTGCGCCGGATTCCGGGCGTGGGCAGCGTGTCGAACGTCGGCAGCCGCTATTACGCCATGCAGATATGGGTGCAGCCCGATAAACTGGCCAACCTCGGGCTCACCGTAAGCGATCTGCAAGCGGCCCTAAAAGACCAGAACCGGGAGTCAGCCGCCGGCGTGCTGGGACAGGCGCCGATGGAAGGCGTGGACATCACGATCCCCATCACCGCTCAAGGCCGTCTTTCGTCGGTCAGTCAGTTCGAGGAGATCGTAATCCGGGCGAATCCGGACGGCTCGATCATCCGGTTGCGCGACGTAGCGCGTATCTCGCTCGAAGCCTCGTCCTACAATACCGAAAGCGGCATAAACGGCGGGAACGCCGCCGTACTGAACATCAACATGCTGCCGGGAGCGAACGCCATGCAGGTCGCCGAATCGGTCCGGGAGACGATGGAAGAGATCAGCCTGAGTTTTCCCGAGGGCATCTCCTACAACATCCCGTTCGACATGACCACGTATATTTCGGAGTCGATCCATCACGTTTACCGCACGTTGTTCGAGGCCCTGCTGCTGGTGATTCTGGTCGTTTACCTCTCTCTGCAAAGCTGGCGCGCAACGATCATTCCCGTTGTGGCCGTGCCGATCTCTCTGATCGGCACCTTCGGCGTGATGATGCTTTTCGGGTTCTCGCTGAATATGCTGACGCTGCTGGGATTGATTCTGGCCATCGGCATCGTGGTGGACGACGCCATCGTGGTGGTGGAGAACGTGGACCGCATCATGCACGAAGAGCACCTTCCCGCGCGCGAAGCGACAAAAAAAGCGATGAAGAATCTGGGAGGAGCGCTCATCGCCATGTCGCTGGTACTCTGCGCCGTTTTCGTGCCGGTAAGCTTCCTGTCCGGGATCACGGGACAGCTCTACCGCCAATTCACGATCACGATCGCCGTATCGGTAGTGATCTCCACGATCGTGGCGTTGACGCTCAGCCCTGTCATGTGTTCGCTTTTCCTGAAACCGGGCTCCGGCCGCAAAAACCGTTTCTTCCGGCGGATTAATTTCGGACTGGCCACAGGCAACCGCTTCTACGGTCGTATGATCCGCGCGTCGCTGAAACACTCGCGGCGTATGTTTACCGCTTTCGGAATCATCATGGTCGGCATCTGGATGATGAACCGACTCGTGCCCAGCAGTTTCATGCCGCAGGAAGATCAGGGTTACTTCACCGTGGAACTGGAATTGCCCGAAGGGGCAACCATCGAACGCACCCGGGAGGTGACGGACCGGGCCATGGCTTTCCTGACGGCGGAACCGGACGTACAGTACGTGCTGAACGTCACGGGTTCCAGCGCCCGCGTAGGGACCAATCAGGCCCGCAGCCTGCTGACGGTCATTCTCAAGCCGTGGAACGAACGGCAGTCGGAGAGAATCGACGAGGTGATGAACCGCGTGCGGACCGAACTGTCGAGATATCCCGAGAGCAAAGTCTACCTCTCGACTCCCGCGGTCATCCCCGGTTTGGGTTCTTCGGGCGGTTTCGAAATGGTGCTCGAAGCCCGCGGCAGCATGACCTACGAAGAGCTGCAGCGCGCGGTCGATACGCTGATGCACTATGCCGGGCAACGCCCGGAGCTTACCGGACTGGCATCGTCCATGCAGGGAGACATTCCGCAACTGTATTTCGACGTGGACCGCGACAAGGCGCAGATGCAGGGCGTCACTCTTTCCGACATTTTTTCCACAATGAAAGCGTTCACCGGTTCCATTTATGTCAACGACTTCAATATGTTCAACCGCATTTACCGGGTTTATATTCAGGCCGAGGCGCCCTACCGCGCCTATCGGGACAACCTGAACCTTTTCTTCGTACGCGGCTCGAACGGAACGATGATTCCTGTCACATCGCTCGGAACGACCGATTACACCACCGGACCCGGCACGATCAAACGCTTCAACATGTTCAACTCGGCCACCGTCACGGGCGAGGCGGCCCACGGGTACAGTTCGGGTCAGGCCATGAAGGCATTGGAGGAAGTCGTCCACGAACACCTTCCTCCGTCGGTCGGGGTGGAATGGAGCGGTCTCTCCTATCAGGAGAAACACGAAGGCGGGAAAACCGGTTTCGTACTGGCGCTGGCTTTCCTGTTCGTTTTTCTGTTCCTTGCCGCACAGTACGAGAGCTGGTGGATTCCGGTAGCCGTCCTGCTTTCGCTGCCGGTAGCCGGTATCGGGGCTTACATGGGCATCTGGCTGTGCGGCCTCGAGAATAACGTCTATTTTCAAATCGGTCTGGTAATGCTCGTGGGGCTGGTAGCCAAAAACGCGATTCTGATCGTGGAATTCGCCAAGGAAGCGGTCGAAAAGGGACAAGATACGGTGACGGCCGCCTTGACGGCAGCGCATCTGCGTTTCCGCCCGATTGTCATGACCTCGCTGGCTTTCATCCTCGGGCTGCTGCCGCTGGTTTTCGCTTCCGGTCCGGGATCGGCCAGCCGACAGGGCATCGGGACGGGCGTTTTCTTCGGCATGCTGGTCGCCATTACCGTCGGCATCGTCTTCGTCCCCTTCTTCTTCGTATGGATTTACCGGATCAAAGCAAAACTGAAACGATGAAACGGAACCCGCTTGCATTTTTCTGCCTTCTCGGTACCGTCGCATGGCTGTCCTCGTGTTCCGCCGTGCGCCAGTGCAAAGCCCCGGAGCTGAATCTTCCGGAGCGGATGGCGGATGTCGGACCGGATACGCTCTCGGTCGCCGATACGAAATGGTGGCAGTTTTACGGCGATACGCTATTGTGCAGGATCATCGAGCGGACGCTTTCTCACAATAAGGACCTGCTCGGAGCGGCGGCCAACGTGGAGCGAATGCGGCAACTTTACAGGGTGAGCAAAGCCGAACAACTGCCCGTGTTCAGCGCTCCGGTCTACGCAGAGTACGAAACGAACGACTACTCGGGCGAATCGCCTGTCCGCGACCCGGAGCTGGGCGCCAAACTGACGGCGGAGTGGGAACTCGACCTGTGGGGAAAATTGCGCTGGGCACGGCGGCAGGGGAATGCGGAATATCTGGCTTCGGTCGGAGCCCAACGAGCGATGCGCATGTCCTTGGTGGCCGAAGTAGCCACGGCCTATTTCCAGCTGATCGCCATGGATAACGAACTGGCCGTCGTGCGACGTACATTGGCCACACGCAGCGAAGGCGTGGAACAGGCCCGGTTGCGCTTCGAGGGAGGGCTGACTTCCGAAATGGTCTACCAGCAGGCACAGGTGGAATACGCTACGACCGCAGCGCTCATTCCCGAACTGGAAAATCGCATCAAACTCGCCGAAAACGGCATTTCATTGCTTATGGGAGAATATCCGGGCTGGGAGATCGTACGCAGCCGGATGAATACGCAAGCCCTTATGCCCGACAGTCTGCCGGCCGGGCTCCCCTCGGCGCTGTTGCAGCGAAGGCCGGACGTACAGGAGTCGGAGCAACAGCTACGGGCAGCCATGGCCGCTGTCGGCATAGCCTATGCCGACCGTTTCCCCCTGCTTACCATTTCGTTGACGGGAGGATGGGAGAATGATGCTTTGGAGAACTTTCTCCGTTCGCCTTTCTCGTATGTGGCGGGCAATCTCGCCGCCCCCGTTTTCGGATTCGGCCGCAAGCAGGCGAAATACCGCGCCGCCATGGCAGCTTACGACAAGGCGCGTCTGGAGTACGAACAGAAAGTGCTCGAGGTCTTCCGCGAGGCGGCCGACGCGGTCGCCACCTACCGACATGTCCGCGAAGCGGCCGCCCTGAAAGGCGCTTTGTGCGACGCAGCCCGCGAGTATGTTCGGCTGGCCCACCTGCAATACCGTGCCGGCAGTATCAACTATATCGACGTACTGGACGCCCAACGGCGCTATTTCGACGCCCAGATCGGACTGAGCAACGCCGTGCGAGACGAGCACCTTGCTCTGGTAGGGCTCTACAAAGCGTTGGGCGGCGGTTGGCAGACCGGAGCGGAATGATCCGTCACGGGACAGAAGCGTTCCTTTCTGTCCGTCGGCTCCCCGACGGCGTCCGGCCGCACATTCGCGCCCCGAAAAGACAGTGAAAAAACATATAACCAAACGGAACGAGCGTATTCCCGTCCGGTCCGATCATACGGTTTCGCACGCCCCGGATATTGCGGACGGATGACGGAAGGCCACTCGCAATTCTCTCTTATATCAGGACCACCCGTCGAGCGGCAGAAACGCAATGGTCTTTCGCATCGGATTCTTCGTATGCGCACCCGGTTCGCCAGTCCAAGTCACCGTCCAGTTCATGGCATACGACACCAATTTTTCACTGCTAATTGCATGTATGTTCATGCTCTTGTATAACCGCCCAAAGAAAAAACGCCCGCATAATCGTCGATTATGCGGGCATTCCTGAATTCCATTCAATTTCTTGAGAGAGGACGGGACCTGAGCCAACCCTTTCGAGACACCTTTTAATCAGACATTTGCTATATTTTGCTCGTATCAGGAAACGATTCGGATACCGAGTTACGAATTGCCGCCCGGAACCGTCCATTAAGAACCTGACAACGACACGAACATACGTATGTGCTATGGATATGCAAATTCAGAGAGTTTGGTTTCATTAATGGCTGTGCCTGCTCGTCCGAGAATTGCTTGTATTTGGCCGGTAAAATTCCTTGTATTTAGTGGCACAATAAAATTACGGGAAAGATATTTAATTGCGAATTCGTGATTCGATTTCTAATTTTATGTTTTAGACAGGAACCAGATAGCAGAAGAACCGTGCAAAAAGAACACGGCTTAATTGCCCGTTAAAGTGCTACATCCCGTTATCGAGGTTACTCTTATCATACAACTGAATCTTGTTGTGCCGGTCTAAGCAGACGACAGAAAAATAAGCTTGGATCAATGCGCACATTGATCCAGAGGTCATCACGTTATTATCCAATTTATGAGAACTTCATAGCCGGAAGAATGCGGGCTAACGCGATGAACATAATACATCCGAAAGCCAAAACATCGGCATCTTATCAGGGAAATATGTTCGGTGAGTGATATTATAAATGGATATTTCGTCTTTTTGTTTCCAAAAGAGACCGAATCTGAGACATAGTACTATCCCCATTCATCCGCTTTTGATAATATCCAAACGATGATTTCCAATCCAATCTCCCGACTTTTGCCGATTCTGTTCATAATGACAGACAAATATTTACGACGATCATCAACGATTAATATTTCGCAACTTTTATATGTTCGAGTTCTTCGTCGCCCAAGCAATCGTCCGGGATGTTTATCATACACTGATGACAATATTTTTAGTTTCATTCCAGTTGGAATATCGAAATGAGGCGTAATGCATTATTTTGTCGCCAATATTAACTTCAGTGCCAGTGAAGCATTTATTAATTTGTCGGTCAAAACGTTCGTGGTCGATAATCATCTCCTCATCGACTACATTGCATTTCAATGAAAGACCGACCGCGCCCAAAGGTGTATTGGTCATCTCAGGTGAAGCCGCAAGATCGAAAAAAACTGCGGCATGACGGTGAGTTCACGACGTGAGCAGAGGTTCCCAATAGAGTTATTTATTGCGGTACATACCAATACAAAAATACTGAAAAACAACACAATAATACGCTCCAGAACGAAGGTGACGATGAGGTAATTCCAATTCTTCCTAACCCAGCTTTTTATGCCGTTTTTCAGCATTTCAGACAAATGAAAATAGGCATAAGAGCTAATTAAGAACTATTTGCGGATCGTCCTTTCCCGCTTTGAAGCGTTAGATCGACATACCTTCGTCCGAAAGTTCCATAGCGCAGGGATCCGAGGCAGACCTCACTGCCAAACGGCACCTTACACCTCTATCGCACCGCATCACTCTCCAGCGGATCGGCCGCCAACACACAACAGGCGTGGACGTGAATACGGCCGGACACTCCGGATCGAAACCGTCGTATTCGATTGCTCACGGTCGATATCGACGTTGCAGAACCATGGCCGGAGCTTGACAGGACTGATTTCCGCCCCTATCTTGCCCGTGTTGATGCTGCTTCTCTTCAGCGAAATATGTATCTCATCAAGTCTGTAAGGGCTGTACCCTCTTTTTTCCTTTCATGTAGCAAACGTACGGCAGAACAGCCTCAGGAGAGTTATACCGTACTCGTACGATCAGTCCTTCTGCCGTTAAGCTAATAATCCCGTTCGACACGGGCGATTTTGGAATTGAGTTGCTCGATCCGCTCGTCGTGCAATACTTTTTTGTATTCGATCGGCATGACCTTGATGAACTGGTCCGCGTATATGCTCCAATTGTCGAGTATGCGCTGCGCCAACGGGCTTCCGGTATGGCGAAGATGTGCCGTGATGAGGCTGTGCAGTTCGTGTATGTCGGCCGCTTCTTCGCCCGCGAGTGTCAGTTCGACCATCTCCATGTTACAGAAAAAGTCGAAATTACCGTCGCGGTCCCACACATAAGCTATTCCTCCACTCATCCCGGCCGCGAAGTTGCGGCCTGTCGGCCCGAGGATTACAGCGCGGCCGCCGGTCATATACTCGCACCCGTGGTCACCGACCCCCTCGACGACAGCTACCGCACCGCTGTTACGGACACAAAACCGCTCGCCCACCTGACCGTTGATGTACACTTCGCCAGCCGTAGCCCCGTAAAGCAACGTATTGCCGGCGATGATGTTCTCTTCCGGGGCGAATGTGGAACCCTGCGGGGGGCGCACGACGATCTTTCCGCCCGAGAGCCCCTTGCCGAGGTAGTCGTTCGCATCGCCTTCGAGCGCGAAGGTTACGCCTTTTTCGAGGAAAGCACCGAAACTCTGTCCGGCCGAGCCGTGGAATGCGATCCGTATCGTCTCGTCAGAGAGCCCTGCGGCTCCGTAACGCCGGGCGATCTCGCCCGAAAGCATCGCTCCTACCGAACGGTCCGTGTTACGAATCGGCATATCGAGATGTACCGGCATGGCTGCCGTAAGGGCCGGACGGGTCAGCGAGATCAGAGACAGGTCCTCGACTCTTTCGAGCCCATGGTCCTGTACGGCAGTACGGCGTAATGCCCGATCGTCATCTGTCCCCGGCGCAACCATCAGTCGTGCAAGATCTACCCGGACCGCTTTCGATCCCTCGGACCGGGAGCGTTCAACGAGCAGATCGGTACGCCCCACAATATCGTCGATCTTCTCGAAGCCCATCTCGGCCAAATATTCACGCACTTCGCGAGCAAGAAAGGTAAAGAAGTTGACCAGATAGTCCGCATGGCCGCGGAATCGCTCGCGCAGTTTCGCATCCTGCGTAGCCACACCCATCGGGCAGGTGTTGAGATGGCACTCGCGCTTCATCACACATCCCAGCACGATCATTACGCTGGTGGCAAAACCGAACTCCTCGGCTCCGAGCAACGCACTGAGGATCACGTCGCGTCCCGTTTTGAGCTGTCCGTCTACCTGCAGGGAAACAAGACCGCGCAGGTTGTTGAATACAAGCGTCTGCTGTACCTCGGCAAGCCCCAGTTCGGGTGGCATCCCGGCATGGCGAATCGAACTGGCCGGACTGGCGCCCGTACCGCCTTCGCTACCGCTGATGAGGATCATGTCGGCCTTGGCCTTGGCCACGCCGGCGGCCACCGTCCCTACGCCCAATTCAGAAACGAGCTTGACGCTGATACGTGCCGAAGGATTGACGTTCTTCAGGTCGAAAATTAGCTGTGCGAGATCCTCGATCGAGTAAATGTCGTGATGTGGCGGTGGCGATATAAGCGAGATGCCGGGAATCGAATGACGAGTGCGGGCGATCATCTTGTCGACTTTGAAGCCGGGCAGCTGTCCGCCCTCGCCGGGTTTAGCCCCTTGCGCCACTTTGATCTGTATCTCGTCGGCGTTTACCAAATATTCCGCGTTGACTCCGAATCGTCCCGAGGCCACCTGCTTGATCGCACTGCGGGCCGAAGTCCCGTCGGGACGCGTCTTGTAACGTTCCGGGTCCTCCCCCCCTTCACCCGTATTGCTGCGTCCGCCGATGCGATTCATCGCTACGGCGATCGCCTCGTGTGCCTCGCGACTGATCGAGCCGTACGATATAGCCCCCGATACGAAACGCCGCATAATTGCCTCCTCCGGCTCGACCCGCTCTATGTCGATCGGATTACGTCTGAAATCAAGCATGTCGCGCAGAAAAACGGGCGGGTGCTCATTGTCGGCGATATGCGTGTACTCCTTGAACTTGGCGTAGTCTCCCGTACGGGTGGATTGTTGGAGCCGGGAGATGGTCTGGGGGAACCATGCATGGTATTCGCCTCCTTTGCGGTATTTGTAGATACCGGTGTTTTCAAGCGGCGCACCCTCCATCGTCTCTGCGCCGAAACCCCGCGCATGGGCGGCCAGCGCCTCGGCAGTGATGTCTTCGATGCCAATTCCCGCGATCGGAGACACTCCGCCCCCGAAATAGCGGTCAAGCACTTCCTGTGCCAGGCCCAATGTATTGAATAGTTTGGCCCCGCGATAGCTGCGGATCGTGGAGATACCCATCTTCGACATGATCTTGAGCATTCCCTTGTTGATCGCCTTGACATAATACTTCTCGGCCGTCGGGTAGTCGAGTTGTATCTCGCTCCGGCGTACCAAATCGTCCAACACACCGAAGGCCATGTAGGGGTTGACTGCACTCGCCCCGTAGCCGATGAGCAGGGCCACGTGCATTGTCTCGCATACCTCGCCGCTCTCGACGATCAGTGCGATCTGCGACCGTTTGCGTACTCCGATCAGGTAATGATGCACAGCCGAAAGAGCCAGCAGCGACGGGATCGGAGCCAGACGCTCGTTTACGCCCCGGTCGCTTATGATCACGTAGTTGTACCCCTCGTCCACGGCCCGCCCGGCCCGAAGACACAACTCTTCCACGGCCTGCTCCATGCCACGGCTGCCCGCGCCGGCCTCGAAAAGCATCGGTAGGGTTACGGTTCGGAACCGTTTATAGCGCAGGTTTCGTAGGATATCGAGCTCGGTGTTGGTGATGATGGGACTGGGCAGCTTGACCACTTTGCACATGCCGGGGCCTGGCTCGAGGATATTGCCGTTTACAGCTCCGATATAACTGGCCAATGACATGACCAATTCCTCGCGCAGCGGATCGATCGGAGGATTAGTCACCTGCGCGAACTGCTGGCGAAAGTAGTTGAACAATCGTTGGGGTTTCTCCGAGAGCACAGCGATTGGCGTATCGCTGCCCATCGAGGCCGTCGGTTCCGTGCCGTGCAAGCTCATCGGCTTAATGATCCGTTCGATATCCTCCGCGCTATATCCGAATACGCGTAGCATGCGATCGAATCCCTCCACGGCGTGCGTTACGTGCCGTCCCGAAGCGATCGTACCGAGGATTACCCGGTTCTTCTCGAGCCATTCCAAATAAGGGTGCTCCGCTGCGAGCGCCGCTTTGATTTCGGCATCCTGCAGAATACGTCCCTGCTCGGTATCCACCATCAGTATCTTGCCAGGGCGCAGACGTCCCTTCTCTCGAATCTGCGAGGCATCGAATCCCATTACGCCGGTCTCGGAGGCGATGACCATGGTCTCGCTTTTGGTGATCAGGTATCGTGCCGGACGCAGGCCGTTTCGATCGAGCATACCGCCCGCGTAGCGGCCGTCCGAAAAAATGACGGTCGCCGGGCCATCCCATGGCTCCATCCAAATACTGTGGTATTCATAAAAACTTTTCAACTCGGCGGGAAGCGGATTCTTGTCGTTGTAACTCTCAGGTACGAGCATGGCCAGCGCATGTGGCAACGACATGCCCGAACGGACGAAAAATTCCAGTACGTTATCGAACGACGCGCTGTCGCTCATTCCCTCTTCGACGATCGGACTGATCCCTTCTACGGTTCCCAGCACCTCAGAGTGCAGTAGTGGCTCGCGTGTCTGCATCCACGCCCGGTTACCCTGTATGGTATTGATCTCGCCGTTGTGACCAATCATCCGGAAAGGTTGGGCTAACTCCCATGTCGGAAAGGTGTTGGTGCTGAAACGTGAATGGACCAGCGCCATCCCGCTTGTGAAATAGGGGTTCACCAGATCGGGAAAGTAACAGCGCAACTGGTGCGAGGTGAGCAACCCCTTATAAACCATCGTGCGCGTGGAGAGGCTGGCGATGTAGCAAGCCATGCCTGCCTCGCGGGCCGCTCGGCCGATCTTCTTGCCCGCGATGTAGAGCTCGGTATCGAGCGCTGCCTGATCTTCGCTTCCCGTAATGAAAAGCTGTTTGATGGCCGGTTCACTACACCGCGCCTCGTCACTCAGAATCTCGCTGTTGACGGGTACATCGCGTACCGCCAGCAGGTCGAGCCCCTCGCGACCGATCACCGATGCGGCCAGATCGAGACAAGCGGCACAAGCCGCCTGGTCTTTGGGCAGAAAGAGGACCCCCACACCGTATTTGCCCTTCTCGGGTACCGGAATTCCCTGCAGGAGGATGAACTCGTGCGGGATCTGAACCATCATTCCGGCTCCATCGCCTGTTTTGCTATCGGCACCCTCGGCCCCGCGATGGGCCATGTGTTCCAAAACCTGCAGTCCGTTTTCGACGATCTCGTGCGACTTTCCTCCCCCCACGTTGACCACCAGTCCCACACCGCACGCGTCATGCTCATAGGCCGGCCGATACAATCCTTGCTTCGCCTGCCTCTGTCTATTTTGATTCATATCCATGCGTTTTTCGCGTTACGTTTGCCTTATCGGATGAAGAGCAGTTCCCGATATTTGGGAAGCGCCCACATCTCGTTGTCTACCATCAGTTCGAGCTTGTCGATATGGTAACGGATCGTGTCGAAATGCGGCAGTACCGTGTCGTGATAGGCTACGGCTTTCTCACGTTCGCTCTCGATACGGTTGGCCTCTTTGCGCGCTTCGGTCATTCTCCTCACGCTCTCCTGAATAACCAGAATGTGGTTCGATATCTTATCGATCACCTCCATATCGTTGGCCGCCAATGCTTTTGACGCCGCCGGCAGGTCGAGCGAACCGATTTTGGCCGCCTTGTCGAGCAGCATGCTCTGGTAGCGCGCGGCCACCGGCACGATATGGTTGATGGCCAGATCGCCCAATACGCGCGCCTCGATCTGTATCTTTTTCGTATAAGTCTCCCAATAGACCTCGGCCCGCGCATGCAGTTCAACGGCGTCGAGCACGCCCGTGCGGGAGAACATCCACACCGTCTCGTCGTCCAACAGCCTGTCGAAGATCAGCGGTACGGAGGTTTCGCTGTCCAGTCCGCGGCTCGCCGCTTCGGCCTTCCACTCGTCGCTGTACCCATTACCGTCGAAGTGGATCGGACGACTCTCGCGGATGTACTCTTTGATTACGGCGAAGACCGCCTGCTCTTTCGTTGCCCCTCCGGCCATCAGCTTGTCCACACTTCTACGAAATTCGGTGAGCTGGTCGGCAACCGCCGTGTTGAGCACGATCATCGCCCCGGCACAGTTGGCCGACGACCCCACGGCGCGGAACTCGAAGCGATTACCCGTAAAGGCGAACGGCGAGGTGCGGTTACGGTCCGTATTGTCGATGAACAACTCGGGAATATGATTGATACCGTTCATCTTGTAGCCGGTCTTACTGCCTACCTCTATCGCCTTTTCACAATCCGTCTGCTCGATCCGATCGAGTATCTCCGAGAGCTGGCTGCCCAAAAAGATCGAGATGATTGCGGGGGGCGCTTCGTTCGCGCCCAGCCGGTGGGCGTTCGTCGCGCTGGAAATCGCCGCTTTGAGCAGTCCGTTGTGTTTGTGAACGGCCATCATCACGTTGACCACGAATGCGATGAATTGCAGGTTTTCCCCGGCTGTCTTACCCGGAGCGAGCAGATTGATGCCCGTATCGGTCCCCAACGACCAGTTGTTATGCTTACCGCTGCCATTGATTCCCTTGAAAGGCTTCTCGTGCAGCAACACACGGAACGAGTGACGGCGCGCTACCTTACGCATCACGGACATCAGCAGCAGGTTGTGGTCATTGGCCAGATTGGTTTCTTCGAAAATCGGGGCCACCTCGAACTGGTTCGGAGCCACTTCGTTGTGTCGCGTCTTGACCGGAATGCCCAACTTGTAGCACTCGTATTCGAGATCCTTCATAAAGGCCATCACCCGCGTGGGGATCGTCCCGAAGTAATGGTCTTCGAGCTGCTGGTTCTTGGCGCTCTCGTGGCCCATCAGCGTACGTCCGGTCAGCATCAGGTCGGGACGTGCGGCCCACAGTCCTTCGTCCACGAGAAAATACTCCTGTTCCCAACCCAGATAGGAGTGCACTTTGTTCACTTTCGGATCGAACAGGCGGCAAACCTCCACCGCGGCTTTGTTCACGGCCTCCAGAGCCTTGAGCAGCGGAACCTTGTAGTCGAGCGACTCTCCTGTATAGGAGATGAAAATGGTCGGTATGCAGAGCGTCGTGTCGACGACGAAAGCTGGCGAAGTAGCGTCCCACGCACTGTACCCGCGCGCTTCGAACGTGTTGCGGATACCGCCGCTCGGAAACGACGAGGCATCGGGTTCCTGCTGGATCAGCAGCTTACCGCTGAATTCCTCGATCATGCCTCCCCTGCCGTCGTACTCGACAAAGGCATCGTGTTTCTCGGCCGTCCCGCCCGTGAGAGGCTGAAACCAATGCGTGTAGTGTGTGGCCCCCATGTCCATAGCCCACTGCTTCATGCCTGCTGCTACGCTGTCAGCTATCTCGCGGCTTAACGGCTTACCGTCCCGCATTGTCTCTTCCAGAGCTTCGCACACCTTGGACGAGAGGTATTTTCGCATCTTATCCCCGCTGAATACGTTTATGCCGTAGTATTCGGATACGTGGTTTGCGGGCGCTTTCACGTCGAGGGCTTTTCTGCGAATCGCCTCCCCCACCATTTGAAATCTCAATGTAGACATAGCTTATCTGTTTTTAGATTGATTTTTTGGTCATTTTATTTGAGGAAAATGCCGTATTTCATGCATTCGGTCTTCATCTGGTCGGGCCACAGGCTCGCCTGTACTTCCCCGATATGGGCACAGCGTAGCAGAAACATGCACAGACGCGACTGGCCTATGCCGCCACCCACAGAGAGCGGGATGCGCTCTTCGAGCAGCGCCCGGTGAAACTCCAGTCCGGCCCGCTCGGGGCACCCTTCCAGATCGAGCTGACGCAGCAGGGCTTCGCGATCCACTCGGATGCCCATACTCGAAATCTCGTAGGCCCGTTCGAGCACGGGATTCCACACCACGATATCGCCGTTCAACCCGCAATATCCGCCGGGTGTCGGGGTGGTCCAGTCGTCGTAGTCCGGGGCACGGCCGTCATGTTTCTTGCCGTCCGAGAGTTTGCCGCCGATCCCTATGACGAAAATGGCACCGTATCGTCGAGCCGCCTCGGTCTCGCGCTCAGCCGGTGTCCGATGCGGGAACTCCCGGAGCAGCTCTTCGGACTGGACGAAAACGATCTCCTCTGGCAGGACAGGCGTAATGTGGCGGTATGTTTCGTATACCCGCCGTTCCTGACTGCGGATCACGCTGTAAATTCTGCGAACGATCCCTTTGAGGAATTCGAGATTGCGGTCTTCTGCGCGGATTGTCCGTTCCCAATCCCATTGATCGACATAAATCGAATGGATGTTGTCCAGCTCCTCGTCGGCCCGAACCGCATTCATGTCGGTGTAAAGGCCGAAGCCGGCCGGAATGCCGTAAGCCCCGAGCTGTATCCTTTTCCATTTGGCCAGCGAGTGTACGATCTCTACGTCGGCTCCGCCCAAGGCAGGCACCGCAAATCTTACGGCCCGTTCGGTCCCGTTCAGGTCGTCGTTGATGCCCGTCCCCGAGCGGACGAAAAGGGGTGCCGTCACCCGACGCAGGTCGAGCTCTTCGGCGAGCATCGTCTGGAACGAATCTTTGATCTGTTTGATGGCTTGTTCCATCATTTCGGGCATTAATGTAGCCCGATATTTTTTCGGAATATACAGTGACATGATTTTGACCTTCTTGTTTGAGATCTTCCGGCAGCGGGCGTCAGACTGCCCGCTGCCGGAGAATCCTCGTTTGAAAACCTAAACTAACTTGAAACCTTCCTCCCTGTACGACGCCGTTAATTATAAGCCGTCTCGCCGTGTTCGTATATGTCGAGCCCTTCTTCTTCGACGCGCTTGTCGACCCGGATGCCGATCAGCTTGTCTACCGCCTTGTAAAGCACATAGGTAACGACGGCACTGAACACGATAGATACCAGCGTCGTGAAGATCTGAACCCACAACTGGTGCCAGTCGCCGTACAGCGCGCCCTGCACGCCGTCCTCGCCCGTGATATAGCGCGTAGCGAAAATGCCGGTCAGAACAGAGCCGACGATACCGCCCATACCGTGCACGCCGAATGCGTCCAGTGCGTCGTCATACTTGAACTTCGGTTTGATGACGGCCACCATGAAAAAGCAGACGACCGGCGTAATCAGCCCGATACAGAATGCGCCCAGCAGATCTACCGTGCCGGCGGCCGGAGTGATCGCCACCAGTCCGGCCACGGCTCCCGTGCACGCGCCTACGGTAGTCGGCTTCTTGTTGCATATCCAGTCCATCGCCATCCAAGTAACCGCCGCGACGGCCGTTGCGACATGAGTCACGAGGAAAGCGTTGGCAGCCAGACCGTCGGCGGCCAAGCCGCTGCCGGCATTGAAACCGAACCAGCCCAGCCACAGGAAAGAAGTTCCCATGAAAACGAACGCTACGTTATGCGGAATAACGGGATGTCCGATCCGGTAATCTTCCCTTTTTCCCAGCATGATCGCCATAACCAAGGCCGAGATACCGGCATTGATGTGAACCACCGTTCCGCCGGCGAAATCGATCGCACCCATCCGCTGCAGGAAGCCGCCTCCCCACACCCAGTGCGCCATCGGGAAATAGGCCAGAATGACCCACAGCACGATAAACACCGTGTAGCCCGAAAACTTGATCCGCTCGGCGAACGCCCCCAGAATAAGAGCGGGAGTAATCAGAGCGAACATGCACTGGAACATGACGAACGTCAGTTCGGGAATGCCACTGGGCATCATCGTATCGATCGTGATACCGTACAGAAAGGCTTTGTCGAAACCGCCGATAACGGCTCCCAACGGATTGCCCGACTCCATGAATCCGGTGCCGAACGCCCAGCTATACCCGAAAGCTACCCACAGAATACTGACCACTCCGACGATGAACATCGTCTGCATGATGACGCTCAGTACGTTTTTCTGGCGCACCAGCCCGCCGTAGAACAACGCGATTCCGGGAATGCTCATCAGCAGCACGAGAACGGTGGCCACGATCAGCCATGCCGTGTTGCCCGAATCCAGCACGGGAGTTTCCCCGGCCAGCGCGAGTTCCGCTGCATCGGCCGCACCCGCGACATCCTGCGCGCTCAGGCTCGTGGGAAACAGGCTGGCCGCAACGACGGCTGCCATCATGCCGATCTTAGAAAAAGCAGATACAATATAGCTTGTCATGATTTTTCATTTAAATTGCATGTGATTATCGAAATTATTTTTCCTTTTCCGCATTGTAAAGGGCTATGTCGCCCCTCTCTCCGGTACGGATACGGACCGCGTCCTCGATCGGTATGACGAAAATGCGCCCGTCCCCGATTTCGCCCGTATAGGCCGACTTCAGGATGGCCTGCACGGTTTTTTCCACATTCTTCTCACGCACAACGACGGAAATCAGCATGCGCTCGATCGAGCTGGTGTCATACATGACACCTCGGTATACGCGGGCTTCCCTCGACTTCCCGATTCCCCGCACACCATAGAAAGAGAACCATTCTATATCCGCTTCAAGGAGGGCCTCCTTCACATCCTCGAATTTGCTTTTGCGGATAATCGCTTCGATTTTTTTCATGACGAATAAATTTTTAGAAGTTCCGCACCGCTTTCTCCGGCCGCCGTGAGCTCTCCGGTCGCCGGTCCGTAAGCATTGTGCCCATAATGTTCGTTCGCATGCCTGTTACGGTCTTCAGAACGAGAGGCCGATGACAAGGTTCATGTAGTTGAGCTGCGGGTTGACCGCAAGCTGGACGAAAAGGGGAATTTCGTATTTTTCCGATACGGGGATCGCCCGAGAAGCCTTGAGCGACACATTCGATATCTGGAATCCGTCGTATCCACCCGGCAACCAGGCCGGAGCCGCCCATGGCGCTGCACCAGCCGCAGCAGTCAGTTCGACCGAACCCACAGAAAACGGATAGGCAAGCTCCACGTAAGACGACCAAGCCCGATCACCGTTTTCTTTTTTATCGGCCCCGGCGAACATCGTGCTCCACGAAATGCCCAACGGAAACTTCTCCCCGAATTCATAAGCGAGCGTACCCTCGAAGTAGTGGGTGTCACCGTATTTGAAATAAGGCGCGAACCGTCCATCGCCGAGACGTTGCCCGCCCCACCAGTAATCGGTCACTCCGACCGAAAAACCCCTAACGGAATACCCCACCGAGAGGTCCACCTCCTTGAAGTTATCGAGATCGGTCGAACCCCAGACCCCGACCGTGAACCCTCCTACGGAAAGGCCGATTTCCGGCTGCAGACTGAATCCGCTCTGGTAAACTCCCCTCCAGACGTATGTACTGACGAGATCGCCACCTATCGAGATTTCGGTTTGGGGCTGCGCGTGAATCACTCCGGATGTCAGCTCCATAACGGAGACTGCAGGCAATAATAGTAGAACTTTTTTCATAACTCCCGATTTTAAAATGAAACAACCGTTGCGTATCCTCATACGATGAGACTGTTCCGGATCGTCCGATGATGCATTTTAGTTCATCCCCTAACGGGGATTCTGGATCAAGGAGTAATAAATTGTAATAGCAATAGGTTTCATTCGAAATACGTTTACCACGTTATTCGACACAAAACTATATATTTTGTTTTTATAATGCAATTTTTTAGGGGTATATTTTATAATATATGCATTTTTAACAACAGATACCCCCAACAACAAAGGACATCATAATCAAACTATATATATTTTAATTTGAAATCACATTGTATTTCGAGCCTTTCATTGCCCGAATATTCCACTTTCAGATTGCCCGTCGGTTCCCGTTGCTCCACAAACATCAGCCGGACTCCAAACAGAACAGACAGAGGGGATCGTGTAACGATGATTGCCGGAGGAATTTTTTCCGGGGAATGAAGCCGCTGAAATACATTTTCCCAATGCAACTGTTATCTGAGTTCCTTCCGGACAGCAACAAGCATCTTTAATCGGCTAACAATTTATTCTCTGTTCTTATACTTTTAAGACCTAAGCTGATAGCGCATGGAGAAATTTCAATGACAATGATGCGTTTAGCAACAACAAGCACAATATCAATCGTTATGACAGATCGCGCAATTTATTGTATGTGTGTTGTTCACGTCCTAAAAAGAGGCTAGCCCTTTATTCGATTACTCGAGCACCGACGCTCAAAAGACAATAAGTAGTTGGTTCGGATCGGATAATGTGTATAAATAATGGAAATATATTATACGCTTTTATCCCCAGAAATAAATCTTTAACACCGCATAAAGCTTTTGTGATTTTTCATGGTTTTGCTGGAATCTTTTACGGACTATGGTTAATTCTATACATTAAATCATGAGTTCGTTGTTTACAATTAAACCAGCAATACGCTGTTGTTAGAATATTCTGTATTACTTTACATTAGTTCATCAATCATTCTTCTAATCGCCCGACTTCGGAGGGACGATTGTTCCCCGACAGGGGGCAAGGCTTTCGAGAGTAACTCGATACACACCTTGCTATGTTCCGGCGAACATAAAAATCCGGCTTTCGACGGATTACGGGAGAACGGATTTCGACCGCAGCACGAAGCCGTGCGATACTTGTGCAAGGCAGCGGCTTTCGAGGCGACTTTTCCGGGTTCTAAAACGCCAGCTACCGGTAAAAACGAGACATGCGATATTTCAGGTAGGTTTGAATAACGACAGAGATACGAAACGGGAGATACGGCGATTAGAATCCTTGCGGACGTGTTGCCGCAAAGCCCTGCCGATTTACGGAATGGACGGTTCGGATAGCTATTGCAGCAAAGAGGCGTTGTCGTACAGATTTATTGTCGTAATGTCGTATGTATTCGCAGATGTTCGAACACAAATCAGCATGGGCAGAAAGCAAGAATTTACCGATAAATACCCGGCAAATGAAAACGACAGCGGGCAGGTTTTGAAGCCTGCCCGGTTCAATTCAGAAACCCATTCTTATTCGGGAGGGGGGGGGTGATCGTCGATGTCCGACGTTCTTTTTCTTTTGGTCATAAGGTATCTATTTAACATGTTAATACTATTTCTTTTTTCATCGGAAGCCATCAGTTGGAAATCTGTCGGCTGCGCCCGTCCGTTTTACGTGTGCAGGCCATCAGTATATTGATTGCAGGCCGTTTGTTTGCTGCACCGAGTGTACGGAGTATATATTCCCGCAGTCTCGTTGCCCCTTGCGAACGAATACGGAACGCAAGAGCGATAATAACCTCCGTGTTATACACGTCCACCCGGTTGCCGTTTTCCAGACGGACGTATCGGCAGACCTCGTAATCGTGCAGGACGTTTTCTTCGAGGAGGACTTTAATGCCAACATGCACCGCTCCGGCAGTCGTGCCAAACAGTTCGACGATCTCCACTTCCGTCATCCACATAACGGCGGTATCGGTCGGCAGATTCAATCGGCCGTACTCGTCTATCCTGATGATGTCTCTTTCTTCTTTCATCGCTGGTCATTTTAGAGGATCGGATTATATGGCCTGACAAATGAAGTTCTCCATCTGTTCGATGCGCTGCGAGAGTTTCTCCATGTCGCGGCTCACTTTCTCCGCTGTGATCTCCGCGTAGATTTGCGTCGTGCGGATGCTCCGGTGCCCCAACATTTTCGAGAGCGTTTCGATAGGCACGTCGTTCGACAGACAAATGGTCGTCGCATAGTTGTGACGAGCGAGGCGAAAGTCAAGTTCTTCTGTATGCCGCACACGTCGGCGATCTCTTTCAAATAGGCGTTCATCTTCTGGTTGCTCAAGACCGGGAGGACGCGCTTAAAGGCTTGCTTGCCTTTGTACTTTTGCAGAATCGA
>CDYU01015232.1_pt1 | contig 19872 bp, 17 predicted proteins | sample 480701 | NCBI WGS metagenome assembly CDYU01 (sample SAMEA3182105, study PRJEB8094) | gut metagenome | biome: human; feature: gut; material: Stool; isolation source: human stools | place: Canada | collected 2013-02-26 | reverse complement strand
ATCTGCAGGAAGAAGGCCTTGCCGGCAACAAGTGCAACGGGTACCGCCCCGGTCGTAGCTACGGTCATGGTCGTACATTGACATTCCGTATACCGCGTGACAGGTACGGCAACTTCCATCCCCGGATATTGGCCATACTGCGCGACCAGGAAGATGAGTGCGAGCGCCTTGCGGGCACACTCTACACCAAGGGCCTGACGCAGGAGCAGGTCGGGGAAGTGTTTGCCGACATCTACGGGGAACATTACAGCAAGGCGAGCATATCGCGTATGCTGGATTATCTGCGCAAGGATGTGACGGAATGGCTGGAGCGGTCATTGGAGAGCTATTATCCGGTGGTGTTCATCGACTGCGTGCACATCAAGATCCACAGGAAGCGGAGCGTTGACACTGAGGCGTTCTATGTCGTTCTGGCGGTTAGGGAGGACAAGACGAGGGAGGTTCTCGGCATCTTCAACAAGCCTACTGAGAGCGCCTTGGGTTGGGGCGAGATGCTGAAGGACCTGTACGGGCGCGGTGTCGGCAGGATAGGCCTGATCTGTGCTGACGGTCTTAAGGGCCTGGAGGATGTCATCAGCGAGGTGTTCCCAGGCACGAAGCTGCAGAGGTGCACAACCCACCTGAAGCGCAATATATTGAGCGATGTGCGCAACGGCGACAAGGGGGATGTCGCAGAGGATCTACGGCAGGTGTTCCGTACCGGGGACAGGAACTACACCGTGGAGCAGGCATGGGTCGAATGGCAGGGCTTCTGCTCCAAATGGGGCAGGCACTACAGGGGCATAAAGAGGCGCGGCGAGGATGCCTCCTACAAGGCGTACTTCACTTATCTGAACTACGACCACCGCATCCAGTCGATGATATACACCACGAACTGGATAGAGCGGCTGCAGAAGGACTTCCGGAGGGTCACGAGAATGCGCGGTGCGATGCCTAACGAAGAGTCTGTCATCCTGCTTATGGGGAAGACAGCCATGGACAAGAAGTCCTACCTGAGGCAGGTGCCGAGAATTGACCTAGACAAGGTCCTGTTCCCGGACGAATAAAAAACACTCATCGGCAGGCATGCCTGCCGATGAGGTAACGAATAAATTGATATATTTGCAAAACTAAGAGGTCTGAGGACTTAACCCAGACACACTGTTTGAAACACTACCAATTTCTAATAAAGTTTTTATGAAACAAATATTCTTATCCATTTTGCTTATATTAAGCATATCCCTGAAAGCTCAAAGTGTTCAGGAAATAGATTCCCTGCTGACTGGAGCATATGAGAGAGACCAGAAAGTCCGGACTGAATCCCTGACTCTGATGAACAGGCTGAACAGTGCCGGAGCCGATGGCATGACGGCCTCTGCAATAGATTCTCTCATGCTGCTTCAGGAGCAGACGCAGACGATTGACAAGGAAAACCAGATTCTTGTCGCTTCGATATTGAAGAAAGGACTGCCTGAAGGTTTGTCAGCACAATCCTATAAGGCTATATGGCTGATTGTAGATCATGCCGGTCTGAAATTCCAGAAAAAGCATCTCCCGGCAATGGAAGAAGCGGTGCGGAAAGAACTGATAAGTGCCGGCGACTATGCAGTTTTGACAGACAGAATCAGAATGAGGGAAGGTAAGCCGCAGAGGTATGGAACACAATCCTATACCGTTACTATAGATGGCAGGCAGGTTATCTATATCTGGCCTGTAGAAGATGCCGAAATGCTGAATGACCTTCGGAGTGAAATCGGTGCCGGTGATATTGAAACATATATCCAGGTCCTAAAGGCAACGGCTGGATGCGATGTGATCTACGATCCGGAACTGACGGTTCGCCAAATGAAAAAGATGGGACTGCTGAAGAACATGAAGGCAAACAATTAGAACAATCCTATGAACCAGCCACTATCATATACCGGATTTATTCTATGTCTTGTCTTGATCACAATCTGCTTCATTGCAGCTGTCTATTTATCCTACAGAAAGAGCAGCAGATTACGTGACATGGTGCAGTTCGTTGTATCTCCCAAAGATGATTTGGTATTGGATTTCAAAATTACCAGTATCATAAAAACTGCCCTTTGGCTTATCTTGATACATGTATCTATTACCGTTGTTTATCATTTTGCGGATCTGATGTTTTTTTCAGAAAGTGCAGAAACGAGTATTGGCGATTCCATACAGACCTTGCCGCTGTGGGTAGTCCTTATACTGCCGCCTGTACTGGAAGAAACAGCCTTCCGTCTGCCTCTCAAACGCAAGAGACTATACATTACATTGTCAAGTGCAGCGGTAATGTTCTTTATATCGGCCATCATATTTTCCTCCAAGGTTTACGATGTTACATGGGAAAGACTTCTTTTTTGTTCGATTATAGCATTGGCCACATGGTTCTGGGGCTATAAATGGGGTTCAAAGGTAAACTTCAAAACCTGGTTATGGATTTTGGTACTTTCCTTTTCCATACTGCATATTATCAATTATGACCTCAGTACAATGGATATAGACGGATGGATTCGGGTAGTCTTAAAAGAGGCTGTCAAGATACCGAGTGCATTGATGTTCAGCTATGTGAGAATCAAGCATGGATTCGGAACTTCTGTTGCCCTTCACTTTGCTGTCAATTTATCTGCTTATTTTTTTGGAACGGTGGTGTGAAAATATTGTTGGTGACAAATTGATGTAAAAATAATTTTAACTATTTCAAGAAACTACAGAGTTCATGACTGAAATAAAAGGGAGAACCAATCGGCTCAATGTCGAAAGGTTCTCCCTTCTCTTTTACTCTTCAAAAAGCAGCAGATATTCCACCTTCCTTCTCCGCTCGATGCTCGGAACTACCTTGCCTTTATAGCAGCAGAAGGAAATGTACTCCTTGTAAATGTCCCTGTTCCCGGCTTCCAGTTTTTGTATCAGCTTGCTTTTGGGAAAGTCTTTGCTGCCTAAAAGCCGGTACGGGCCTACCTGGTAGGCAAGACACGAGAGCAACGTAGAATCACGCCCGAATCTGCTGAACAGACGGCAAAGTTTCATCATGTCCGCTCGCAGGATGGAGTCTCCCTGAGCTTTTGTGATGTCGTTGGTAAAACTCTCTCCGGGAAGAACCTTATGACCCCATCCCACATAGGGCCAATGTTTTTTCTCACCATGCCAACCCTCATAGTATTTCGTGCATCTGATTGCCCTCTCCAGCGGTGGCAGCTTGTATATGGACAGTTGGGCAGTTCCCGTTTCTGTCCCATGCCTTTCCTTCCCATAGACTGTTGCCACTGCAGATACCAGCAGTATGATGACAAACATCCTTACGTGCTTCATTTCGCACCCCGTTTGTTCAACACATCCTTGATCATCTCCTTCACGTCCTGACCCACCTGCACGAAGTTCTTGTACAGGATGCGTTCCCGTTCCTCCCTCGATTTGAAGGTGTAGAATCTCGGCAGCGGCACATACGCGGCTTCCTCTTTCTTTATCTCTCCCATATCGAAGTCCGTCTTGCAGAAAAACTTTGTGGTCTTGAACTCTTCCGACTCCTGAATGTTCATCGAGCCGCCTACGCCGGTCTTGGTTTTCACGAAGTCCCTCGCTGTCTGCCCGCATATCCATCCCGTTGCCATATCGGAAATCTTTGATGCCGGCACCAGACTGTCCATGTTCTCGTTCAGGTTAATGCTGGTCTTGTCACGGTCAATGGTCACGCCCTTCTTCACTTGCACGACCTTACCGAAAATGTCATTCGACAGCCATTCCAGTGTCTCTTTCGAGCGGGCCGAACCGCTGACCACGTTACCCACGGTCGTGATGATCTTCTGCATACCTACCTTGCCGTAGTCGGCCTCCAGCTGCGGCAGCTCCTGGAATCCCAGGGTCACGCTCACCTTGTTGCTTCGGGCAGTTCCTATCAGTCGGTCTATCTTGTGGAAATACAGCGTCGGCAGCTCGTCCACGATGATGCTCACCGGGATGTTCTTCCCTTGGCCTGTATTCACTCGGGTGACAAGACGGTTCAGGATAAGGGCGTTCAGCGCACCGATAATGCTCTCCATCTCCGGGTCGTTGGCGATGAGCAGGTAGCTCGGGTTCTTCGGATCGCTCACCTTCAGGTCAAAGTCATCCCCGTCACGGTGGAATATCCAGTACGATTCCTTGGTCGCCAGACGGGACGTATAGACACGCAGCGTACCGATCATACCTTCCAACTGCTCCATGGCCTTGTTCCTGAAGGCAGTCTGGAACGGCCCGAGCAGCGGTGCCACCTCGTTGTCAGTCTCCAGTACCTCAAAGATGGTCTGATAACTTTCGTTCAGGAACGATAATATGTGCGGCATGTCCGAATACTTTCCCAGCCAGTAGGCCGGCTCCACGATGTTGCCGCCCTCTTTGTCACGCACGACTCCGGTCGGCTTCCAGAATTTGGTTTCCGGGTCCTGACGTTTCTCCGCATACAGCATGTTTCCGTCCTTGTCATACGGCTCCCGTTCGTAATTGACAAAGAAATAGATGCAGGCAGCAAGGAAGTTCACAGCGGATGTCTGGAAAAACTGGTCGCTTCCGCCGCCACCTTCCTTCTTGCCCTTCTGCAATGACTCGAGCAGGGTTTCCGCCGTCTCACTGGCTGCCGCCAGGTTGTTGATGTATTTTGCCTGAATAGGATTGACACGACGGCTGTATTCCACGTCCACGAAGTTGATCATGTTGAACTTGCACCCCTTGGGAACTCTTCCAAGCTTCTCGTTCAGCTTGTAATGGTAGTAAAGTTTCGTGGCAAGTGTCGGGAATTTATAGTCATATACAACCATGGCAAACCCCTTGGCACTGTGCTGACGGATGAACGGTTCAATGATACTGAATGTTTTACCCGAGCCGGGAGTTCCCACGACCCACGTCCCGCGGAAAGGGTTGCTGATACTGACCCATCCCTTGCGGAACTTCCCCTTGTAATAGTAGCGCATCGGGATATTCACGCTGTATTTGTTCTCCTGAATCTCTTCGCCCTGCTCGAAACTCTCGTTCTCGAAGTTGAAGCGGTCCTTCATCAGGCCCTCCTTGATGAACTTGGAGATATTGTCCAGGGCTATATGTACCAGTATCACTCCCACGAGCGAAGCCGCCATGTATAGGATACGGTTCAGCGGCAGCGTATAGAGCCGCATTTCCATCGGATGTCCGAACAGCCATACGGACAGGACAAGCAGAAGCAGTCCGCCGGTCAGGGGAAAAATCACCTGCTTGCGGGCGTTGAACTCCAGATGCTTCTTGTTCCTCGTACCGATACAGGTGATGCAGATCAGCAGTATCGTGGCTATCTTGCTGTACACGAGATGGCCGTCCTGATAGATCGTCCATCGCTTGATACGTCCGTGGATGTCAGTCAGTATGCCGCCCCACTGGTCGAATACTGCCGGGTCAATGGCATACTCGAAGAACTCCAGCAGAACCGACACATAGACGACTGCACGGAATATCTTGTAGAATCCTTGTAACTCTTTGCTTTCTTCCATTTTTTATAGCTTTTTTATTGGGTTGTGGTTCTGATCGCCTCGGATATTGTTGGACTTGATTATTTTGATTCAGACGAAAATAAATGTCATGTTTTTGCAGTAAAAAACAAGACTTTTCTTATATTTGCATCCGGAACAAAACGATTCGATTATGGTGATTACTAAACAGGTACAGGAAATACTGGACGCCACGCCTCCGGGCAAGGTGCTTACCATTGCCGATTTCAATGTGCTGCCGGAGTACCAGCCTGCGTTGGTCAAGGCACTCAGCCGTCTGGTGGCAGAAGGCTCTATCTGCAAGATTGCCAAAGGACGGTACTACAAGCCTAAACAGACGGTGTTCGGCACATTGAAGCCTCCGGTGGCAGAGGTGGTCAAGGACCTTCTGGAACGTAACGGCAAGCCAATCGGCTATATGACCGGTACGGCAGCATTTGCGCAGTTGGGGTTGACGACACAGATCACATCGGCCATTACGATAGGCACGAACAAATACCGCCGGCCTATGAAACGGGGCGAATACAGCGTGTCCTTCCTTGTACAGCCTAATGCAATCACACGGGAGAACATTCCTCTGCTGCTGATCCTTGACGCGCTCAAATTGCTCCGTGAGATTCCGGCAACATCACCTGACGATTGTGTGCGGGGCGTTGCTCGGCTGATAGCCGCTCTGTCCGAAGGCGATCTGGAGAAACTGGCGGACCTGGCCGAAAATTACCAGCCGTATGTCCGGGCATTGCTGGGTGCCATTCTGGACAGTCTTGGAGCTGACACCCGACAATTGCGTGCGACACTCAATGGGGTCACGACCTACAAACTTCCTGTCACCGCACAGGCTTTACCCACCAAATTAAAATGGAACATCGTATGAGACTACACGAGAATCAGCAACTGTTTGCCGATGCCATAGAAGCGGCTGCACGTCCGGTACAGGACGGCGGACTCGGCATCAAGAGTATCTTTATCGAGAAAGACTATTGGATCTGTCGTTCGCTGTCGCTTATGGCTGCCGGAGACAAGGATAATCGTGCCATTTTCAAGGGCGGAACTTCCCTGACCAAGGCCTACGGCATCGGGGCACGTTTCTCCGAGGACATTGACGTGGCCATCGCCGAAGCATGGACACTGAGCGGAAACCAGCTAAAGAACCTCATACGCCGTACATCGAAGAATATGACAGCCGGACTGGAGGAACTGGTCATCCCCGGCATGACAAGCAAGGGATCGCATTACCACAAGGCATTTTACACCTATCCACGGGCCATAGATACGGAACAGGTCGGAGCAATCCGGGCTGGGCAACTCCTGGTAGAAATCAACAGTTTTGCCAATCCATATCCCTTCGAGCGGCGTTCTCTCTGCAGTTTCCTGACAGAGTTCCTGCAGGCTACCGGCAACAACCGTATGATAGAGGAATACGGGATGCAGCCGTTCGAGGTAAATGTGCTTGACCGTCGCCGCACGCTGACCGAGAAATTGGTGTCACTCATCCGATGCTCGCTGGCCAATCTATATATGCCGCAGTTGACGGCCAAAATCCGTCATTTCTACGATCTGCATCATCTGCTGAAAGATGAAGAGTGCCTCACGTATCTTCATAGCGATGCTTTCCCCGAAGATTTCAGGTCACTGCTCGAACACGACCGGCAGAGCTTTGACAAGCCCGAAGGCTGGCGTGACCGGCGACTGGAGGAGTCCCCGTTGATGACAGATCTGCCGCAGGTTTGGGGCAACTTGCAGACAGTTTACATGGGTGAACTCCCGGATTTGGCATATCGTGCCATTCCGGCCCCCTCGGATGTCGAGGAAAGCATACGTCGCTTGATGGCATTACTGCGTGAATTCGGCTCTGGTTTGTAATCGTATGTTGTCCAACAATGTCAAAGAACGCAATCGTATATCTCTGGTTTACCGGTTGATGGTTATAATCGGGCGTACCTTGTGCGCCTGTGTCTTGGGTGTTTCCTGTATGGCTCCGCTGCCCATCGAGTAAAGCCAGGCTTTTGCCGTTTCCTGTTCTGCCACTTCCGTGGATGTCCAGTACCAGCAGTCGCCGTCGGTCAGGGGCAACGGATCGCCCCCGCACTGTTCGATGACAGGATTTACCGTTTCCCGGATAGTATATAGCAGACGCATCTGTGCCACCGACGGAACGTATGCGCTCTGCCCGTAACACCAGAGGTCAAAGACCGCTTCCGCCATCGGCGAAGCCGTTTCCTTCGTTTCATATAGAGCAAATGTATTGGCATTGCCGTCATGTGCCGCGAGGTCCGCAGATGTGCCTTGGGCAATACCGAGGCTGTCGGCAAATGCCTGCGGGGTGATGTCCCACAGGTAAACCGCGTAGCCGTTTCCTTCCGCACCCTCATGCTGCCGGGTGTCGAACACGACGGCCACAGCCTTTTTCCCGGATTGCTGGTATTCCGTGTAGGACAAGGCCGTTCCGTCCTCGCACAGGACATGTCCCGGGCGGACAGCCGTGTCCGGTACGTCTATATGCGCGTCACAACCTGTCACGGCGACTGCTGCGACAAGTACCGGTACGAACCGGCTCACCTTTCTGAAAATGTTCTGTTTCATCTTTTCCCTTATTTTATCGGTAGTTTCACACCAAGGGCTACACCTACCCGAAGCAGATCCGCGCCCTTTATCATCAAATCACTCTTCGCCTGCCAGTACAGCGTCCATCCGGACCGCAGCACATAATTGTGCTCGTAACCGAAATGCAGGCCGCCCAGGAACTTCTTCGTGTCGCTTCCTGCCGAAGCTCCTATACGCAGGTTGCCGTAATGATTGCGGCCCCGTATCACGCAAGGCTTGTATGCCACGCCAAAGCCATAGGTGCGGTAGTTGCGCCAGAAGGATTCCGGACAGATATGGCCGCACGAGCCGCATTCGGCCCACTGCAGGTAGCCGTTGGCAAAGAACTCCCACGCGTGCCGGTAGTTCATTTCATGTTCGTATGAAAACGTCACGTCCATACCGTTCCTGTAAAGCAGCCCGACCCCCAGTGAAAGACGGCCGCTGTTGCGTTGTGCGTTCGCGCTGAAGGCAAGGCACATGCAGGCAAACATCAGAATCAGAGTCTTTCTCATAATCATTCCTCCTCCAGCAGGTCAGCGTTAAACGAATCGGCAGACAACACATCCTCATAATCGATGTTCAGGCTGATATTGCGGCCGCTGATTTGCTTTTCCGTCATTTCGACAGTCAGCAGCTTGTCGTTCGGGAAGGTCATCTTCTTGATGACAAGCACATTCCTGTAGCCATGTCGGAATGTCTTTCCCGGTTCCAGTATCATCGCCGGAGTAAGCTCGATAGTCTGGGCGTTGGTGGCCTTGGCGAGTTTCTTGTCAACGAGCTTTACCCTGATCTCATCGATGTCGAAACGGATGTTCGTCTTGTTCTCTATGGAAAAGTCTATGAAGAAGTAGTCCCCGACAGAGTATATGTTGTTCAGGCGCATCACCATACGGTGTGCCTTGGTGGCCACATTCCTGATTCTCGCCGGAGAGTTCCAGATCCGTCTGGCAAAGCGCGTCATCTCGGCGGTTGACATCGATACTGCCGGGTTGTTGTAGGCGTTGCGCTCGTGAGGGAGTATCTCCTTGTCCGTTACGGCTTCCTTAAGCCGTGTGGTGTAAACCAGCGCGTATTGCGTGCGGTAGCGTTCCGTGATGACGGTCACGATGGCAATCACCTCGCCGTCCTCGTGTCCGGCTTCCTTGGGTTTCAGCCGTACAATGTTGTCCAAAGGCTGGTCGCCAACCACCTTGTCGGTGGAAATGTCCACCATGCGTACCGGCTCCGATGCCGTGATGACGGTCGTCACCTGTTCGTTGACCGTCAGTTGTTCCATTTCCTCGTAGGTCGTCTGCGCCTGTGCATTCCGCGTTCCCAGCAGTCCGGCTGTCAGAAGAAATACCGTTCCGATTTTCTTGAGATTCATATTCATGTCGTTGATTGTTTATATTCCATTTGTTTTTCTTTTACCCTTATGTCGTTGTATGTATTCGCTCCAGTTCTTCCCGGATACGGAGTTCGGCGATGTCGCAGTACTCCTTCACGGTCTCGAATCCGATATAGTGCCGTCCCGAACGGATTGCGGCAATGGCAGTCGTTCCGGACCCGATGCAGTTGTCCAGCACGGTGTCCCCCTCGTCGGTGTAGGTGCGTATCAGGTACTCGACCAGTGCCACAGGCTTCTGGGTCGGATGATAGAATGCCCCTGTCTTGTGTTCTTTCGGGATGAAAATGACCGATGTCGGATATTTGTTGTCCGCCATGCGTACCGGTACCAGCTTCATCTCCCCGTAGCACCGGTTCGTGAAACTGCCTTCCGTCATGCTGCGTCCATGGTTTCTCCTTTCGGGAGGGCACGGTGTCATCTGCGGATGATACACGGGCTGCTTCATGTAGAACACCAGAATGTCCTCATGCTGGCGCAACGGCATCCGGTTGGCATTGAGATGGCCCGTAACACGGTCCTTCTGCCATACGAGGTTATAACGCCAGATTCCCGGTTGGGAAAGCATGAGATGCGCGGAGAATATTCCCTGGGCGAACAGGATGATCGGACTGTCCGGCTTGATAATCCTACGGTACTGCTCCCACAGCGGACCGAGGGGTACCTGCCTGTCCCAACATGCTGACCGGTTGCCGCGGTTCAATACACCGTAAGGCAGGTCGGCGATGATGGCATCGACGCTTCCCTCCGGCATACGGCTCATGCCTTCCAGGCAGTCCATGTTATATATGTTGTCCGTTTCTATCATCACATTCACCTTTTTTCCTGACCATTGACCAGATAGACGAAAGTCCCGTATTTCAGCTTGACCTTGTTTTTCTTGATGGCCTTGCTGATGGCGTTGCTCGTCTTCTGGTAAGCGTTGTTCACCGCCTGCATTCCCCATTGGGCGAGGCTGTTTCCTGTAGTTCCGGTACTCATGCTCATGTTGCCCGACATGGCACTGCTGGCCACATCCTTGCTCGTTTCCCGGAACTGGCTGTTCGGTACATACAGACCCTCCATACCGTCCGTGTCATAAAGCGCGAGACTGACCTTCACAAGCTCGTCGTCCACAAGGATGCTGTTGATGTTTCCCTTGACACGTCCGGACGAGAAGCCGCTTACCGTGGCGTACAGGTACGTACCCCGTTTCACCACGCACTCGTCTATTTCCACGTCATCCAGCAGGCGCAGCCTGATGCGTGAACCGTCCACAGCCTTGATGTCCTCGTCTATGATGGCCTGGATCAGCTTCGGTTCACGGGCATCCTTCGCCAGCGTGTTGAAATAGTCCGAGGTGGTCTTCACCTTGCGGACTACCGCGCTGGGCGGTTCGTCTGCCGACGGTGCTTGCACCGGACGTTTCTCCTCGTCGATGGTGCCGGCCTCCAGTACATTCTGCGGCGGAACGGTGTCCGTGGTATCCGCCTCTTCAGGGGGCATCACCATGTTCTGTCCTTTCAGCCGTGCTTCGGCAAGGGCCTTTTCCAACTCCGCGAGTGCTTCCTGTTCACGCTCTTTGGCGGCGGCAATTTCCGCTGCCGCTGCTTTTTCCTGCTGTTGCTCATCGAGCAGGGCGATGTCATCCTGCGTGTATTGTGATTCATATTCTTCCTTGTTTTCATCAGGTTCGTCTCTTTCTATGTTGCCGACCGCCGAGTAGTCCTGTATCTTGCCCCACGATTTCTCCATGTTCTCGTATTTGCTGCCAATGCCGTCATCCTTGATCTGCGCTTCCGGCAGTTCCGGATTCAGGAATTCTGTTGTCTGCAGCGTCTTGTCCGGTATATCCGCCGTTTCGGTATGAAACAGGTCGAATATGAAGTAGGACGCACCGAGCAGAGGGATATAAAGAATGGCAGGGAGCATGTACTTCGGCTGTCTGAAATTGATTTTCTCAAATATCTTTTTCATGGCAAGTCTGTTTTGCTACGGTTTGTATTTCCTGTCCCGGTTTCCCTCAGTTCCTCTTCCTGCAACATCCTGTGTCGCTCCCTCAATACCGAATCCTGCATCTCTGTCGCTGTCCTCTCCGCAGGCTGGTGACGATATACCACTGTTATACGGTAGATGTTCCATGCCAGCCCGCCCAGCACGAAAGCGAACACGATGACCAGAAAAAGAGTACGGTGCACGTTGGCAAAGCCCTGTACCTTGGCTGCCGCCTTGTCTATACGGGTCGCCTTGGCAAACTTGCGTCCGGCTTCCACATCACGCTCATAGCGTTCCTTGTACTTCGGATCATTCCTGTCAGGCATCTTTTCGCCCAGCAGCATCCGTCTGAATCCCTTGATGTTCATATCCTTGATTGTTTAATAGTTGCTCTTGCTTTTCTGTTCTATATCCTTGTTAAGGAGAGTGCGCCAGTTCACTATCAGCAGACCGTGAGGGTTGTTCTCCGTTCTCGGTACACGCTTGAGCTGACCGGCAGTCACCAGCTCACGCATCAGGATGTTGCTTCTGCGTTCGATTCGCTGGCGGCCGTAGTAGGTGAACTCCATGGTGCTCTTGTCAAAGCGGATGCTGTCACAATAAATCGAGAACACGGCACTCGTGCCGAGGATGTTGGAATAAAAACCTTTCTCCTTAAGAGTGTTATATTGCGCCAGACCTGTTTCGTCCACCAGGTACATCGCCTTTTCCATCGTGTATTTGATGTATTTGTCATCAGGCGGCAAGGTGAAGAAATAGTGGTGGAACATCTCCACATGGCTTTTGGCTTCCACGTCAAGCGTTTCATCCATCGTGGTACGGTTGACAAGAATGGGCACGTTGCCGTCCAGCACGTACACCTTTTTCTGTGCATCCGACACCATTGTCCTGGCTGTCCAGATGCTCGATACGCTGATGATGACACATCCCACGAGAAAGGCCGTGCAGATAATGCCCACCAGCCGTATCTTGTTTTCCAGATGCTTGATAATCATATCGGTTTATTGTCTTTTCCCGTTCAACATCATTACATATTCATCGTGCAGCATCGGCATGACTGTTTCCTGCAGTTCCGCAGCGAGAGCCCCGAACTCATCGGAAAAGACATGCACGTAATGGCCCAGCGTCATGACCTGCACGAATACCCACCAGATACCGCGTTTGCGCACTTTCGCCTTTTTCTGCAACTTGGCCATTTGCAGACGGTAGGTCAGGTAAACGGCCAGCGGCGCTGCATAATGGTCGTCATACTCGAAGCCTTCGTCAAGGGCTTCATACTCCGGGGTAACTACATGGTTTTCCGGAACTTCGGTAATCTCTTTTCTCATGCGTTCATTCGCGTAGCGCAGGAAGCGTCCGTCCTTGCACCATTCTTTGATTTGTTCTTGTACGTTCATACTTTTTTATTTTTAAGGATTGTTGTTTATATGTTTTTTATCTTATCTCATGATTGCCCCGATACCGCCTGTCGCTGTCATCTTGGCCTGCTGTGCCACGCCTTCTCCAAAATTTCTCGTACTGAAGGCCGTGTCGCCCTCCGGTATCATCCACGCCGCAAGGTCAGGTACAAGGTTCAGACATTTCAAGGCTACAATGCTTGCCGCCATCAGATAACCGGCGGAGAAGAAACTGTTCTGCAGGTAGGCCGCCATTGTCTGCTCGCTGGCCGTGATTGCGGTCAGGTTTTCCACCTGGATGCACAGCACGATGTCGAAAAGGAGCAATACATAGAAGCCCACGAAGTAGAGCATGGCCCCGTAGAAATGTACCGTCAGGTAACGCGTCAGCCATTTTGCCCAGGAACCTTCCCATTTCGGCAGCAGAGAGAACGCCCATTGCAACGGGCCGAATATCGTCAGCATACCGAGCAATATCTGCTGGCAGTAGATCGTTGCCCACCAGCCTATGCGGAACACGACAAGGGCAATCAGCATGATGATTTTGTCTATTCCCACGACGACACCGGCCGTCAAGGAGGTGAACCACAGTTCCGCGGCATCCTTTTCCATGCTGGTCACTTCATCCACACCGGTCTGCTCCATGGTCGCCTCGATAAGGTTGGGGTCTGATGTTCCCGTGTGGGCGACATCCGCCTGTGCCTGCAGGCTGTGGTACATCGTGTCCCTTACGTGGATGAGCTGCTGCACTTCCTCGAACTTGTCCGCTATCTGTGTGGCTTCCGCCTCGTACAGGTCATGCGTGTACGAACCGATGCAGTTCGGGATGTAGGAAAGGAAGTCCAGAAAACACCAGTCGCTTCCGCTGCCGGCCATACCCGTGTCTGCAGGCGGATACCACCAGCAGAGAACGATGGAAACAGCCAGCGGCCTGAACAGCTTCATCACATCCAGCGGCTCATGCTTCACCATCATCTTGTAGGCCATGCCTGCCGCCATGACAAGCGAGAACAAGGCGGCCAGAGCCATGCACATCTGCAGTATCCACCAGAACGGCCCCTGCGAACCCGTAAACGTCGCGTCCGTGAGGAACTCGTTCGTTTGAAAAATCACATCGTCAATCTCCTCCTCAAGAAGATTGATACCGAAATCAGTGAGTATATTTCCGTCTGCCATTTGCCGTCTGTCTTTTTAGTTTCACCTGTTTACACTCTCTTCACCGTCACCCCCGGAACTGCCGCCCGACTGTGAGCCACGCACCGCGAGACGCGATTCGTTCCAGCGGCTCATGGCTTCCCTGATGACGCTGCCTTTGTCCAAGGTACGGTCCGAGGTCGCGTTCAGCAGGTTGCTCGTCAGGGTGGCATTCTGCCGTTTGGCGAGATAGCTGACAAGAATCTCATTCTGCTGCACCACGTCGTCGTAGATTCGCAGATACTCTTTCTTCCGCTGCGCATTGGGCATATAGGCATCCCTGGTAGCATCAATGGCGCACTGGAAAACATGGTAGTATTCCGTCCAGCGTTCCCTGTCCTCCGGGGTGCCCCCGGCAGGAAGGATACGGTCGATGTTACGCTTCATCCTTTCCATCTGGCCGTTGATCTTGTCACCTTCGGCAAGCCAGGCGATATCAGCCTGTCGGTCCGCCACGTTCAGGGCCTCTATTTTCGCGCGGCTCACCAATGCCGAATCGATGGATTCGGCTTCGTCCGTCTGGTTATAGAGGTTGATGCCGGCTGTTGTGCGGAACCCCAGTTTGTTCTTTGCCGCTGCCGATTTCTTGTATTTGTTGTGTAATGCCCAGTAGTACAGTTCCGGCGTGAGGGAGCCCGCACCGGTTTCCATGACCGTAATCTGGTTCTGCTTCGGCGAGTCGTGGTTATAGGTCACATACTGCGCCTGTGCCGTTGCTGTTGCAATGATCGCAACCGTCATGAGCATGAGTTTTCTGTTCATCTTTTTTCCCTTTTATCGTTAGTAATCAAGCCTTCCGGAGTTGCGCCAACGTCCGAAGGCTCCTTCAATTATCTCCTGTTTGGTATGTTCACGGTATATCTTCGACTTCCAGTAGCCGATTCTTACCTGTATGTATCGCCAGGTCTCCATATAGGCCCGGTTCAGATGCCGTTCGATGTCGTCCAGAGACCTGTTCACGGCCTCCAGCACCATCAGCAGATCCGAAGTGGAGCAGGCCGCCGCTCCCGTGGCATACAGCGCCAGGTCGCTGACCGACTTGTAGAGTTGCTCCCCGTCATGGGCTATATCCCGTATAGCTTTCTCGTTGATGGTGATGAGCAGGGCGTCGGAGGGTTCGATGCGTCCGCGTTTCAGCTCCTTCTCGTGAAATGCCTCCAGCATGGACTTGTAGTCCGCTATCCGGTCACTTACCGTATTGTAGGTGTTCTTTGCGTTCAATACCGTGCGTAACGACTGGTACATCACATCAATGACATCAAAGGCACGGGTGTACCGGTCAAGGTCGATATTCAGCTCCTTGTATTCGCCGACCTCCTTGCGGCTGTATTCGTGCAGCAGCTGGTTGCTGTACTCAAGGGTACTTCGGGCCAGCAACAAGCTACGCTGCTTCTTATGGTCATTGATATAGGCTTCAACGGACACCACGTCGAATGTCCATTGTGCTTTGACGACATCAGGCAGGAGTGCAAGCAGCACTATGGTTATCAGCAAGGCCCGTTTCATGGTCTTTCCTCCTTTCTCCCGCTTCGCAGGCTACGGGCGTTTTCCACCCAACGGTCATGGCATTCTTCCACGAGAGTGAGGCGTCGCCCTTCGTCCATATTCAGATCCGGCAGGACATCCTTCAGCACGTCGATGATGCTACGCTTGTAATGCATCATCTTTTCCAGGGATACCAGGTCGGCGTATATCTGCGTAATCCGGGAATCCACTTCACGCGCGATTTCAAGACGGTCACTTGACCACAGCAGGTGGTACACCTCTCCGGTAGAGGTATCTTCCATCGGGGTGGTACGGGCATATTCCGTCGTGATCTTGCATGACGGATGCTCCCGGGCGATTTCCGCGATACGTTCATTCACGATCCGCTCTTTTTCTTCTTCCGGAAGGTCCGGGTCGAATGTCAGCACGTCGGCCACATACGTGTCGGTGTATTGCGAGGTCAGTTCCCAGCTGATCTGTACAATGGCACGGTGAATCTTGATGCCGAGGAAGTATTTCGGCTTGCGTGCTATGCTGATGGTTGCCTTGAAAGTTATCTCGCCGTCTATATTCGGCATGGTCGCCTTGCGGACGAACGTGTATCCGTTCCACGAACCGCCGTCCTGCCACGACAGACTGTAGGCCGTCTTGCAGTCCTGCATGATGGCCGGGATACGGTAGTAGTCGTCCGTCGGCACGTCATTGTCGTTTGCCGCTTCCTGCTTCGCATCCGCATATTCCTTCTGTTTCTTCTGCCACTCGGCCAGTTCTGCCTTCAACTCTCCGATACGCGTCAGGTTGGCGTTGTACTGCTGCCTGTAAACGGCAGCATCCTCTACACTGGCCTCGGATATTTTCTTCAGCAGCTCCTTGTTCTCATCCTCCAGTGCCTTGATCTGTGATTGAAGCATGGCTACCTGGTTGTCTGCCTCCCGTATCAGCTCATCCAATTCCGAAAAGTCAAGTTCATTTTCCGTCACGGAGGTCTGCATGGAGCAATCCTTGGTATGGGCATTGGGTGAACCGCCGCATTTCCTGCATTTGTACTGGGTCGAACCTTGGCCCAGGGTGGCCCCGTCCGAGCAGGTGACGCTGATGGTCACGCTCTCGCATCCTTTAAGTTTGGCGGCATCCGTTGCCTGATAGTAGTTCCGTGCGTCGGAAGCTATGTAATAGACATAGCCGTCCTCGTTCTCGTTGAATTCCGACAGACGGGCATTGAGCTGCGCCTTGAAGGTCTCCAGATCCATAGTGTAGGAATCGAATATCTCTTCATACACGATTTCCTCATGGTTCCAGCTTTTCTTGACATGTATCTCGTAGGCGTAAGCCTTCTTTGTCTGCTTGCCGCCGCGGCTGATGATGTAGGCGTTCTGCCAGTAGTTGATGCTGTAAGTGTTGCCGTCATTCTGGTTGTTGAGCTGCTGTACACGGTTTCTCGACCATCCGGCATATCGTTCCGAGTTGGAGAGAGCCTGTTCCCGCTGCGAGGCATTGGGATAAAAACCGGGGTCGCTCGTTTCGAAACGGGTCCACTCACCGCCGTTCAGGATGCTGTTGTCGTCCGTGGGCGGGTAATAGTCACACAATGACACGCTGCCCTGGTCACGTCTGGCGATGTACCAGCGCTGCGTGTAATAAGTCCCGGCTTCGTCGTCTATATAGTCACTGATCCAGCCGGCAAGGTCGTAATCCCCGAACTCGAACAGGCCGGCCACGTTGTCAGGACCACCGATCTTGTCCAGCAGCAGGTTCCCGATACCTTGTTCCGCTTCCTCGAACAGACCGGAGTAATGGTCGTACAGGTTGGCAATCTCGCTGACCTTGCCCGAAAGCAGGTTATGGAACATACTTTCAGGCAGCAGGGCATCGCCGAGATTACTCGCACCGGCCGTTGCCAGACCGACCCCCAGATTGTAGAGATTGTCAAGGTCGCTTTGCAGGTTCTCCCGTGTAAAGCGGTCAGGAATCCGGGAAAAATCGTCCAGCATCCGCTGCCAGTCTATACCGCCCAGTTCCGAAAGTTTCAGCAGAGGCACGACCTCGCTGTTGATCTCCAGAAAAGCGATGTCCGAGAACGAAAGTGTACTGTTTGTCACAACGCTTTCGAACTGCATACACAGGCTCTTCGTCTCATCGCACACCTTCATCAGGTAGCTGCCCCAGTGGATCGCTGTCTGCGGGGAGTGAAGCATCTGCTTTGCCACCACCCAGATTTTCGGTATGATCTTGTCGGCCACCATGTGGTAGATGCGGCGGTAATAATAATTCTCTGTGCTGCTGCACCAGATACCGAGGTCCGAGAGGGCTTTGTGTTCCAGAAATTTGGAAGAGAAGATTCCGGCTGCCGCCACCTCCGCCGCCGTATAGTGCTTCAGGATGTCATCGACCTGCTCACGGTAGTAGCTTTCAGCCACGACCTCCGTACCGAACGCGGCTGCCATTGCCGCCACGGTACGTGCGTCATAGTTCACGCTGTAATACTGGGCGTGGACATGCTGCGTGAAGGCAAGCAGCAGAACTGCAAAAACAAGTGACAGTCGCTTCATCATGGTTTTTTTTTCGATTAAAATCAGACAACAGTTAAAGGCGTGTCATACCTCTCAATACACGTATCAGCGCATCGGTCTCAATTACGGCGGAGTTTGCAACCAGACGGTTGCGCACGAACATCTCCTTGGCAATCTCATATCTGCGCTGTTCCCACTTCGCCTCTTCTTCTTTATCTTCCGGTGTGATATTTCCGATACCGGCATACTTATCCAACTCCTCGTTGAACATACCCAAACGGAGGTCGTATTTTTTCAACACATCTTCTATTTCATCAATGCTTTTTCCTCCAATTCCGCGCAACCTTACCAAATCCCTTCCGGGCCATTTGCACAAGTCACGGATAGTCTTGATATTGAACCCGCGACATACCTGTTGGATGCGTAAGCCATGTTTACTTCCGAAGTCAAGTGTATCTATACTCTGGTTAATGTCTATCTTTTCCATTGTCTGCAACTGATTATTTGATTCATGTTATTGTTTTGCTTTCAGGTTCAGTACCCGTCCGGCCTCGTTGACCTTCTGGGCGAATGTCAGGGACTTGCTGATGCCGCTGGCATCCCAGTCCCGGCAATAGGCTTCGATGGCTTCCTGATGGCTGCACCGGAGCTCCCTCTTGTAGAGTTTCAGGGCTTCCTTCTCAGCACGTTCGGTCGTGTAGGTCATGTAGCATTCATGCGGTTCTTCCACGCCATACACGCCGCTTGTCGTTCCCCTTCGTATGAATACCTCCCGGAAGAACGAACGGCCGTCCTTGTTGTCCAGACGGTTGATCGTGAATATCTTCTTGCAGTCAACATCGGTGAGTCCGAGAATGGCCTTGATGGTGTCGAAACGCTCCTTGAACTTGCTCTGGTCAAGCAGCATCACCACATCGCTGTTGTTGATGATGGCCTCTTTCACGATTTCACTGCCGATGATGTCCTGTATCTCCTGTGTCACAACGCCCACGCTGGCCCAGAACTTACGGGCCGTCTTGTACATGAACTTGATGTACTCGGCCATCAGCGGACTGGCAATGGCTTTCCAGGCTTCCTCGATGACAAGCACCTTGCGGTTCTTCTTGATTCGCATCTTCTGCAGGAACACGTCCATGATTATCAGCGTGACAAGCGGGAACAGCAGCGGATCATCCTTTATACTGTCAATCTCGAACACCACGAATGTCTCGTCGAACAGCGAACTGTCCATGTTCTCGTTCAGGGTCTTTTCATGGTTGCCGCCCCTGTAGAAGTCCTTCATCATGTAGCGGTAAGTCGAGAGGTCTATGCCCGAAATGTGGTTCTCGTGACAGATGTCCGGAATACGCTGGACGGAGTATTCGTAAAATGAATTGAACGAGAGTTCTTCCACCTTCAACTCCTTGCGCCTGCGTTCCATTTCGTCTATCATGCACTCGATACGGCTGTTCCGTTCCTGCTCGCTTTCCTCACGGTTCCCGTCACGGTTGCGTTCGTCTATGGCGAGGCTTTTTCTCAGGTCTTCCCGCTGCATGGGCGTGAAGCCGTCGAAGCCGTTGAAATACGCGTCGTAATAATCGGTGATTACATTTTCCACCAGACGGTCTTCCGTCTTCGTGACTGTTCCCTGCGTGCCCTTCCAGATCAGCAGGACAAGATTCTTCAGGAAGCCGGTCTTTTCCACGTTCATCTCTTCCTTGTGGATACGGAACGGGTTCATCGTGATGGGGCGTTCCTCCGTGTAGCTGATGTACTTGCCTCCCAGATACTCGCACAATCCCTCGTAGGAGTTTCCGGTATCGACCATTACGATGTCTGTACCCTGTTCGTGCAGCTGGCGCACGACAGAGTTCATGTGGAAG
>CDYU01016228.1_pt1 | contig 20107 bp, 16 predicted proteins | sample 480701 | NCBI WGS metagenome assembly CDYU01 (sample SAMEA3182105, study PRJEB8094) | gut metagenome | biome: human; feature: gut; material: Stool; isolation source: human stools | place: Canada | collected 2013-02-26 | reverse complement strand
TTTGGATTGTTACCGCAATGAGCTGACGAAGCTGGATGTAAGCAATCTGACTCTTTTGACGGAATTGGATTGTGCCTACAATCAACTGACGACGTTGGATGTAAGCGCGCTGACGAGTCTGACATCTTTGGATTGTTACCGCAATGAGCTGACGAAGCTGGATGTAAGCAATCTGACTCTTTTGACGGAATTGGATTGTGCCTACAATCAACTGACGACGTTGGATGTAAGCGCGCTGACGAGTCTGACATCTTTGGATTGTTACCGCAATGAGCTGACGAAGCTGGATGTAAGCAATCTGACTCTTTTGACGGAATTGGATTGTGCCTACAATCAACTGACGGCGCTGAATGTAAGCAATCTGACGGGTTTGACGTATTTGGATTGTTCCGACAATCAACTGACGGCGCTGGATGTAAGCAATCTGACTCTTTTGACGGATTTGGATTGTTCCGACAATCAGCTGACGGCGCTGGATGTAAGCAATCTGACTCTTTTGACGGATTTGGATTGTGCCGACAATCAACTGACGGCGCTGGATGTAAGCAATCTGACTCATTTGACGGATTTGGATTGTGCCGACAATCAACTGACGGCGCTGGATGTAAGCAAGCTGACTCATTTGACGATTTTGGATTGTGCCCACAATCAACTGACGGCGCTGGATATAAACGGGCTGACGGCGCTGGAGAATCTGGATTGTTCGGAGAATCGTATGTCGAGTCTGGATATCTCCAAGTTTCCCAATCTGGATAGTGTAAAATGCGGCAAGCAGACTGCCGACGGCGTCACGTCGCGGACGCTGACCCTGACGCTGACGGCCGCGCAAAAGGCGGGAGGGGTATTTAATGCCTCTTCGAAGTACAACGTGGATGTCAATTTGAATGTGGTGGGGCAGTAGATGCCCGACCGTCAGGATTGTTATTACCTGATTATAGTCTAACCGTAAAAACAAGAAAAAATGAAGAACGTAAATCGAATCGATACCCTGCGCGGCGCATACGAGGCGCCCCGATGCGACATGGTTGAGATCCGCGCCGAGCGCGGCCTCTGCCTCAGCAACGGTGCCACCCATGGCGGATTTTGGGAGGAAGAGCATTCCGGCTGGCAGAACTGACAGACGTAAACAGGATTAAACCCGCAAACCCTCAGAGAGATGAAGAGTTCGAGACATATCGCATGGGCGCTGCTGGCATTGCTGGCGGCGGCGCAGCGTGACGGCGTGTGGGCGGAAACGAACTCCGATCCCATGTTTGAAACGTATAACACGAATGTGACTCTGGTTGTGACGGATGAGTAGTGTCCGGACGGTAAACATTGTCAGGAGCCGGCCCCGCGGGGCCGGCTTTTCTCTTTGAGCATGAATAGTGCCGATTATCCCGCCAAGCGGGCTATGCGCTGCTCGGGGAGGGCGGGGAGTATATGCCGCAGCTGGCGGATTATGCGCTCGCGCGACTCGTCGGGCGTGCGGTCGGGGCGGCACGCCTCCACGCCGAAGAGCACCTCGGGCGTCGTGAGCAGGGCAAGGCCCCAGCCGTAGCGATGTCCGCGGCTGTCGTGGGCGTAGACGAAATCCTCGGTGACGATACGGCATTGCGCCTGCAGGCGTGTTATGCAGCTGTCGAAGCGGCTGCGCATGCCGCGACCGGTCATGCCGCATGCGGTGCGCAGCTCGCGGCTCACCATGCTCCCCTCGGCCTTGAGGGTGTCGAGGATGGCGCGCTCGATGCTATCCTCGGCGGGCAGGGGCGCGCGGCTGCGGCGGTAGTTGCACATGTCGGGCCACCACGCGCGGCTGACGAAGGCGGCCTTGCCGCCGAAGAACTTGCCGTAGGCGCAGCCGCTCTCGCGCAGGATCTCGCCCTTCCACTCCCAGAGGGGCCACTCCCAGCTTCCGTCGGGCCGCATGGCGTAGCGGCACTCCTCGTCTACGGCCTCGTCGGCCGACCACCCCGCAACGCCGACGTTGAGCAGCGGCAGAAACCCCACGTCGTTGATGTAGTCGATCAGCGCCGACGCCGTATGTATGAATCCTTCTGACATGGTTTTCGCGTTTGCCTCTTTCGGTCCCGTATCTGTTTGTCCGTATGCAAATTTAGTCTATAAATCGGTTCGGCGGCGCGGTCGGTGATGAAAATATCTTCCGCAGGAGGTGTTTTGGCTCCCGAGACGTTTGAAAAGAGGCGTCCGGTGCAGAAAAAATAGGTCGCGGCGTCGTATGAAAAAAATTTAATTAATATATTTGTATAGGTTGAGAATCACGCAGTTCCGCATGCCGCGTGCATTATATGGCGGGCGGAGGCCTGCGTTCAGTCGCTGAGCGCTATGGCCGGAGAAGACGGCCGGTGCGGGATGGAGATGTGCGGAAGAGGGGCGTGCTGGGTCTCGGGATGGATACGGGCGGAAGAGGGGCGTGCTGAGTCTCGGGATGTGGATGTGCGGAAGAGGGGCGTGCTGAGTCTCGGAATGGAGATGTGCGGAAGAGGGGCGCGCTGAGTCTCGGAATGGGGAACCATGATAATCCAACATATAAAAATACTATGAGAAGAAAGTTGCTGAATATCATGCTGCTCGGGGCGTGCCTCGCCTCGTGCGGCAGATAGGCGGATTCGGGTGTGGATTACGATCTGGAGCCGATGCCGCCGGTGCACAGCCCCCTGCCCGAGAACTCGGTGCCGATGGGCGACTGGATGCGTATCAACGGCGATGGCATCTACGGCAGTTCGGCATGGAAGGTCTTTGGCGAGGGTGCCGACGGCGTGATGAACGTACTTCCCGGCGGCAGCATAGGACGCTGGCAGGCCGAACATCCATTCCATACGACCGATATGCGATTCACCAAGGGCAAGGACGGCGCCCTGTATGCGTGGTGCATGACTGTCCCCGCGGCGGGCGAGCTGCTCGCGATAGGCGTGCCGATGGGACTGCAGTTCTCGATCACGGCCATCGGAAGCATCATGCTGCAGAGCGCCAACAACGCGCTGGGTACGGCGTGCGTTGCGGCCTTCACCGCCGCCATGCGCATCAAGATGTTCGCCATGTGCCCGCTCGACGCGCTGGGCATGGCAATGGCCACATATACGGGACAGAACTACGGCGCCGGAAAACCCGACCGCATACTCTCGGGCGTGAAGTCGGCAACGCTGGTAATGGTCGAGTATTCGGTGGTCATAGCGGCCGTCATGTGGGCTCTGGCCGACAAGTTCGCCCTGCTCTTCATCTCGCCCTCAGAGACCGAGATCATGAAGGATACGGTGCTATTCCTGCATATCAACACCTCGTCGTTCATACTGCTCGGGTCGCTGAGCATATTGCGTTATACGATTCAGGGTGCGGGATATACGCGGCTGTCGATCTTCTCGGGCGTCTCGGAGATGATAGCGCGCGTGCTTGTGAGTCTCTATCTGGTGCCGGCGTTGAAGTTCGTGGGCGTATGCCTCGGCGACCCGACCGCATGGCTCTTCGCAAATCTGTTCCTCATACCGGCATTCGTCTATGTCTACCACCAGCTCAAGGGCCGCATGTCGATAAACGGGGTGCCGGCCAACGCCTGAGAGGCGCCCCCTTGCGGCGGGCTTACGCGTAACGTGCCCGCATGCCTGCTCTGCCGTCCTCTCGGGCGGCATGTTTTTCCCTGTTATCCTTCGGGCAATCAGCGAGACTCTTCGCCGCGGAATGCGTCGTTGGGGAAGGTGACACCCCACTGGCGCCGCAGACCGTCCATGATACGCATGGTGCGGAGCGACTCGCTGTGCGGCATGTACGGGGTCTCGATGCGGCCCTCGCCGATGGCGTCGATGCACGCCTGCACCTGATACTCGAATCCCGTGATCTGGGGCGGGGCGTCGTATGTGCGCACGACGGTGTGGTCGGGCGCATGGAGCGTCGCATGCAGGGGGTTGTTGATGTTGTCGACGACTATGTAGCCCTTGTCGCCGCAGATGATGCCCTGACGGTCATTGGCACACAGGGCCGTGGCTTGGAGTATGGCCATGCGGCCGTCGGCGAAGCGCAGCGTGATGCTCTCCTGCAGGTCTACGCCCGTCTCGGAGAGTGTGCACGCGGAGTCGATGCGGGCTATGTCCGCACCGAAACACATCGATGCGAAGTTGAGTGTATAGACCCCGAGGTCGAGCAGTGCGCCGCCGCCCAGCTCGGGCCGCAGGATACGCTCAACCGTGCCTACGGGGTAACCCAGATGTGCGGAGAGCATGCGGGGCGTGCCTATGGCGCCGCTGGCGGCAATCTCGGCGATGGTGCGCGAGAAGGGCATGTACCGTGTCCAGATGGCCTCCGCAAGGAATACACCCTTACTCTGCGAGAGGCGTATGAGCTCCTCGGCTTCGGTGGCGTTGGCCGTGAAGGCCTTCTCGCAGAGTACGGCCTTGCCCCGCTCGAGGCACATGCGCGCGTGGGTGTAGTGGAGGCTGTGGGGCGTGGCTATGTAGATCAGGTCGACGTCGGGATCGTCGGCCAGCGCCTCGTAGCTGCCGTAGGCCTTCGTTATGTTGTGTGCCGCGGCGAAGGCTTCGGCCTTCGACCTGTCGCGTGCCGCTATGCCGTAGGGCTCGGCACTCTGCATGGCGTTGAGCGTAGAGGCCATCTTGATGGCGATATGCCCCGCGCCGATTATTCCGATCTTGAATCTTTTCATGTTTTCGTGTGTGACGTTTTGTGATGTAAGGTTGCCCCGCAGGGGGCTTGCCTATGCAAAGCTACGAAATTTACCGCACAAAAACCCTATGCGGCCGCTGCCATATTGCTCTTCGGGAGTGGGTTCATGTCCTGTATCCGGTATGGCGGCATGACGAAACGCGCAGGCTCCGCGGCCGCCCGCCCCGAAGGGGAGGCGGCGCGGAGCCTGTGACGGGAGCAAGCCGTGCGGCCGCTACTTCTCGAATCCGGCGTCGAAGGCTATGGTCGAGGGCTTGAAGTCTATGCTCTTGACGAAGCGGAGCGACTCGGCGGCGCCGTGCTCGCGGTCCATGCCGCTGTCCTCCCACTCGACCGAGAGAGGGCCTTGGTAGTTTATGCGGTTGAGGGCGCGGATGATCTCCTCGAAGTTGATCTTGCCGCGGCCCATGCTGCGGAAATCCCAATATCGGTCCACGTCGCCGAAGGGGAGGTGCCCGCCGAAGACACCCGCAGGCATCGGCTTGTCGGACCACCACACATCCTTCATGTGTACGTGGAATATGCGGTCGGCAAAGGTGTAGATGAACTGCACGTAATCGACACCTTGGTATCCGAGGTGGCTCGGGTCGTAGTTAAAGCCGAAGGCGGGGTGGTAGTCTACGGCCTCGAGGGCGCGCTTGGCCGACGCGATGTCGAATGCGATCTCGGTGGGGTGGGCCTCAAGGGCGAATCGTATGCCCATCTTCTGGTAGGCGTCGAGTATGGGGCGGAAGCGGCGTGCGAACTCGTCGAATCCGGCCTGCACGTCATTCTGCGATATGGGCGGGAAGGCGTACAACATGTGCCAGATGGGGCTTCCGGTGAAGCCTACGACCGTATCCACGCCCAGCATCTTGGCCGCCTCGCCCAGCCTGATCATCTCGGCCGTGGCGCGCTGGCGCACCCCTTCGGGGTCGCCGTCACCCCAGATGCGCGGCGAGAGGATATTCTTGTGGCGGCGGTCGATCGGGTCGCATACGCACTGCCCGAGCGGGTGGTTCGATACGGTATAGAGTTCGAGCCCGTATCGCTTCATCGTCGCGCGTATGCTGTCGCAATGCTCCTGACTCAGCGTGTCGAGGTTGAGGTGGTTGTCGTTGCAGGCCAGTTCGAGTCCGTCGTATCCCATCTCGGAAGCCTTGCGGCAGATGGTCTCAAGGCTCATGTCGGCCCATTGTGCCGTGTATAATGTTACCTTACGTGCCATATACGTTATGTTTTATTCTGTTTTATTTTATTCTGTTGCTATTCTATCCATTTGATCCATTTGACGTTATGCTCGTATCCCGATCTTACGACGGTCTCGATGAACTGCATGCCGCGGATGCCGTCGTCCACGCCCGGGAAGTCGAGCCACGAGGCTTCGGGCTCGCGGCCGTCGCGCTTGGCCATGACGGTGCGTGCGAAGTTGCGGTAGATGTTGGCGAAGGCCTCGATGTAGCCCTCGGGGTGGCCTGCGGGGGTGCGTGTGTTGGCCTTGGCCGCCGCGCCCATGTAGCCGTTGCCCACACGTACGATCTCCGTCGGGCGGTCGGTGCGTTTTACCAGCAGGGTGTTGGGCTCCTCCTGCCGCCACTCGATGCCTCCCTTCTCGCCGTAGATGCGTATCTTGAGTGCGTTCTCGTCACCCACGGCCACCTGCGAGGCCATCAGTACGCCCCGTGCGCCGTTGTCGAAACGCAGCAGGGCGGCGCCGTCGTCCTCGAGTTCGCGCCCCGGAAGGAATGTGGTGAGGTCGGCGCACATCTCCGTACACCGAAGCCCCGATATGTACTCGGCCAGATGCAGCGCATGCGTCCCTATGTCGCCCATGCATCCCGCCTTGCCCGAACGCTTCGGGTCGGTACGCCATGCGGCGTTGCTCCCGGGATTGAGCTCGATGCGCGTTGTTAGCCACCCCTGCGGATACTCGACGTATATCTTGCGCACGGTGCCGAACTCCCCCTTGGCGAAGCGCTCGCGGGCCTCCTTGACGGCGGGATAGGCCGAGTAGGTCTGCGTGAGGGCGAGGGTGCGGCCCGTCTGCAGGACCTTCTGCCTGAGCTGCTTCGCCTGCTCGAGCGTGAAGGTCATGGGCTTCTCTATGACCACGTCGAATCCCTTGTCCAAGGCCATCATCGCCGGCTCGAAGTGGGTGACGTTGGGCGTGACGATAGATATGAAATCCATACGCTCCCCGTCGGGAAGGGCAGACTCCTTCTCGATCATCTCGGCGTGGGAGAAGTAGATACGGTTGTCGGGCAGAAAGTACTCGCGGCCCGAGGCGAGCGAAATGTCGGGGTGGGAGCTGAAACAGCCGCATACCAGCTCTATGCGGTTATCCATGAGAGCTGCGGCGCGGTGTACGGCTCCGATGAAGGCGTTGTTGCCCCCACCTACCATCCCCATCCTGAGTTTTCGGTTCATAGCATTACAGGTTTAATATGGTTGCGGTTGGTCGGTGTGTCGAGATGCGCATGCGCCATCTTCGGCGGCGCTTCGTGCCCCGCGGAGCGGCGGCGTCGCGTGCGGAGCGGCGGCCTTTGTCGGCATGCATCCGGACAAGAGCAAGTTACTAAAATTATGTCGTATTTCAAAGAACAGGTGTGTTTTGCGCGTGTCGGCAAGAGCATCGGCATACGCGAAGAGTGCCGGGCGGGTCGATGGCTGTCGGCGTATCTGGCACGGTGAGCGATTCATTTTGATTTTGCCCGTGCGGCGTGTGGCGGCGAGGCTAACTCTCTATGCCGTATGCCGATGAGGCTTCACGGGCTCTTTTGCGGCGCGTATGCGTGCGGAGGGAATATGCGGCCGTAGGGATATTCGGCTCGTGGCGGCTGTGCCCTAAACAAGGCGCGGCCGCACGGGAAAGAAAATCCGGAAAATACGCTATCATCCGCGCGGGCCGTCTTTCACGTGCGGGGGCCTTATATGCCGCGCGAGGCCGAGGCAGCGGGGGATTTGTTAGCGGAGGCAGAATAAAAAATCAGCCCGACACGCCGTGGCGCATCGGACTGAATGGATGAATTTGTATTGGACTCCTCCGGTTCTTGTGGAAGAGATCATTTCCCGTGCAGAGCCTTATTTGGTCTCGGGGTAGTTGTCGTTTGTGAGCAGCTTGCCCTTATACTCTCCGGTCAGGGTCTTGAGGAAAGCGACGATTTCCTGAACCTCCTGCTGCGAGAGCTCCTCGCCCACCTCGTAGCGGGCCATCGAGACGACGGCATCCTCCAGCGTAGCCTGCGTGGCATCGTGGTAGTAGGGGGCCGTCAGGGCGATGTTGCGCAGTCCGGGCACCTTGAAGCGGTGGCGGTCGCGCTCATCCTTGGTCTCCTTGTAGCGGCCGTTATCCTCGTTGGTAAGCTCCGTGCCGCGGTCCGCAAAATAGTCCTGCTTGATACCCATCAGCTCGTACGACTGTCCGCCCATATTCTCGCCTACGTGGCACGTGGCGCAGTTGTACTTCTTGAAGAGTTCGTATCCGGCAACCTCGTCGGCATTCATGGCCGTCTTGTCGCCCTTGAGGTACTTGTCGAAACGCGAGTTTGGCGTCAGAAGGGTCTTCTCGAACTCCTGTATGGCGTTGGTGATGTTGGCTTGGTTGATGCCGTCGGCATATACCTCCGTGAATGCCTTGTTGAATGATTCGTCGGCCTTGAGCTTGTCGCATATCTCGTCGAAAGATTTGCAGGCCATCTCCACGGGGTTGACCGGAGGCCCTGCGGCCTGATCGGCCAGCGTCGCGGCACGGCCGTCCCAGAACTGCACGAAGTTGTAGTATGCGTTGAAGACCGTGGGGGCGTTCACGCCGCCAAACTGGCCGCCGACACCCTCCGAGAAGGCCTTGTTGTCGACACCTCCCGTATTGAGTCCGTGGCACGAGGCGCACGAGATGGTGTTGTCGGCCGACAGACGGGTGTCGTTGTACAGCATCTCTCCCAGTATCACCTTGCGGATATCGACCGGAACCGAGTCCTGAATCGGACGGACGGTCTCGTTTGCCCACTCCTTGTCGGCCAGCGGGTTGGGATAGAAGGTCTCACGCTGGGACTTCGCCCATGCCAGAGCCATCTGCGTCTCCTTGTCAGTGAGCGACGAACCCCAGTGTACGAGATAATATTTGGCCAGCGGCATCGATCCGTCGGCAATCACCTTCTCGACCTTTGCCAGATCGACCTCGTTGATCTTCCGGCCGTTCTTCAGCGCCTCCATCATCGGGGCCATGTCGAACGAGCGGTAGCCCAGACGTACATCCTCCTGCACGAGCCTGCCCGCTACGGGGAAGTTGGCATAGAAGGGCAGCTTGGGATCGGCCGAGTGGCATGATATACATCCGCTGCTGGCCACGATCTGCTCCATTTGTGCATTGCTCTCCAAGTCGGCCGACGGCGCCTTGTTCACCAGACGGTAGACGACGCAAAGCACGATTACCACCGCAAGCACGGATAGAATAATCTTTGAGCCTCTTTTCATAACAAATGAATTAAAGTTAAACAACCGGTTATATTTGTATTTAAGAACGAGAATACAGATGGACGCTCTGCCGGGCCGCCGGAAGGTAGTTTACGCCGTACCAGCACATCTGCAGCGCCATGAAGGCGACGATCAATATCCAGTAGAGCGGCCGTGGGGCGCCCCTGCGGAAGAGGCGCATGTGGACGTAGAGCAGATATCCCGCCCATGTCACTGCCGCCCAAGTCTCCTTCGGGTCCCAACTCCAGTAGCGTCCCCACGCGGCCTTGGCCCATATCGCCCCCGTGAGCATGCCGACGGTCAGGAAGGCCAGCCCCGTATAGACCAGCTTGTCGGTCGCCACGAGGTAGTCGGCCCGATGCTTGGCGAGCCCCGCGCAGGCCATGATAAAGGCGCACCCCAGCACCGAGTATGAGAACATGTGGACCGTGACGTGCGGGATGAACCACGGGCTTTGCAGAGCGGGCATCAGCGTCTGGTCGTGGATCTCGGGTCGGAGGATGTTAATGATGGCGAAGACCGCCGCCACAACCGTCGAGAAACTCAGAATCCACGGGTAGCGCCAGCGTATGTATGTCAGCAGTCCCGACAGGGCCATGAAGAACGAGTACCACAGACGTGTTTCACCCATCGTACGCATGGGCGGGCGCTGCATGTAGATCCAGAACCCCGCAATGAACGTCGCGAAGACCAGCGTGCCCAGAGCGGTCAGCAGGATGGCCGTGCGGCGCCTTTCATTGCCGAGGAGCGCAACCCCTGCGCCTGCCGCCCACAACGCTGTGGATGCCAGTGCGAACCACTCGAAGTTATGCCACGTGAAGATCATCCTTGCACACATTTATTATACGTTTGGCGCGGGCGCGATGTTTCAGAAGGCCCGTTCTTTTGCACATTCGGGCCGACGAGGAAGAGCAGGCAGGCCCCGCACAACATCATTATTATGCCTGCCAGCATAAGGTATTTCAGCGGCTCGCGTACGATCTGCACCACGCAGTATTGCGGCCGCCCGGACTGCATGTCATACGAGGTCAGGTAATATTGCTCGCCCCAAGAGGCCGCATACGGGTGGTTGACCTCCAGACGTGCCGGCTTGCCGTCGATAGATATCTCTGCAAAGAAGTGGCGCGGGGTGCCGTTGGGGTAGTGCTCCACCGTGAAGTCGTTCAGCTGCAGCTGCTTCGGCAGGAGAACCGTGACTCCCTCTTCGCTGACGGCCTCGTTGTTCGGGCGGTCGCGAAATACGGGTATGCGCAGCGTCTGCTCCTCGGCGCTTCCCACCACTCCGGCAAAGAGTGCCAGCCACAGACCGGCATGGTTGAGGACAAAGCGCCAGCGGTTGCGCCCCGGGCGAAATACCCTTCGCAAGGTGATCATCCCCAGATGGGTAAGCAGGGCGAACAGACCCGCAACAAATATCCAAGAGGTCGTGAAATGGTAGAATCCCAAGTGGGCGGGCAGCCCCGAACGTTGGGCGGCCTCTGCGGTCGGGAGCTGCGGGAAGAGCCCGATGACCAGACTGCCGGCTATAAGCCAGCCCAGTGTCTAGTAGGTGCATTGCGGCGAGAGCCACATCCGGACGAGCGGCGACGAGCGTTTTTCCTTGTAGGCATACGCCATCCCGACTATCTAGAACAGGGCTAAAAGTGCATCCAGCGAGAAGGCGAAGAAGGCATAGGGGAAATTGCCGAACACGCATTGGATCACCGCCGAAAGCAGTAACAGCGGGATGAACAGATGTTTAGCCCTGAATTTTATATATCGGTCATATATCAAATCGGCGCAAATATATAAAAATATCGTTTACCCGGTTACTCCAAACAGTGCGTCCTGGAAGATAAAAAGTTTACCGATTGTCCGATTTTATGGGTGTAGGTGGCCATGCCGTTGATTTTGGGTTCATCGGTCGGCGTTCGGAACGGGAAAATGACCTTTGGATCCAAAGAATGCGCGTTATTATCTGTTATAGTATGCCTCGTAGTCACCTTCGTAGGCATCGTATAATCCGGAGTCAACATCTTCTTGGTCCCAGCCATCATTGTAGTCCCTAATATAACCATATGGATCGTACCAGTTGCTATTTATGTAATCTGTTTCATCGCTGTCTGATGAGGTATGGTGGCGTCCTCCTTGTCTTTTAGGGACTTGAGTCGCTATATTGTCCTGATAAATGATCTTTTCTAATCGCTTCTTCCCTTCATCTTCTGATTCATGCAATAATGTAAACACATCACCTAAACTGTTTGTTACGATTGACAGTTTGGGGGCTTTCGGTGGAAATGCACATCCGACAGCACCGATATTGCTGCCATATTGCATGTATAATTCTTTGGAGTTAGGGTCTATTTTTACATCAATGCGATTTACGTGAAAGACACTCTTGAATTTATCTACTGAAAAACTTGCTATGAAATGTAGGTCATCAAGCAAGAATCTGGGCTTGTATGTGAAAAGATTAATTGATATTTCCTTTTCGTTGATAAATGCTTTTATTTTGTCCAAGTGATTCTCTCGCAGTCCCCAGATATTATCATATTTTATGGGCACCACGATGTTGCCCAGAGTATCTATTATTCCCCATTTTTTATAGTCTGCACCCCTTTGGACAATGACCCTGGCAAAACCACATACAAATGTCGGGTCGCACCATGAGTATAAGCCAAAGGGTATAACGACTTTACCACTTTCGTCTATGTAGGCATATTGGTAATTTGCATTACGGACTAAAGATAGTCCACAGCTGAATGGTTGTTGCTCAATGTATTTTTCCATGATAATCTCTCTGCTGATTTTCCTTTTTTAGTAAACTTTGCATTTTTAAGGCGGCATGGCTCATCTGTCTTAATCTCATTATTAAATCTGTTCGGCATTTTATTTTCTGCGAGGCGGGACTGGACGGGCGATGATAAAAACAAATATAGTTATTCTCCTTCGATTTCTGGATGCCTGCAGGGGGATTTTTGCCGGTATTCGGAAAATTAAATGCAAAATATTTGCAAATGCGAATTATTTGCATTATATTTGCCGCAGAGAAATGAATGATATGATGAACAACGAAGGAGTGCAAAGAATCAAGGAGGCGGGTCTGAAGCTGACGCCTCAGCGCCGCGAGGTATATGAGGCGATGCAGGAGCTGCGCCACGCCACGGTGGAGGATATCATCGAACGGGTCCAGTCGCGCAACCGCGAGGTGACCGTTTCGACCATCTATCGGATTCTGGAGAGCTTCCGTTCGGCAAACATTTTGTCGTTCTTCTACCACCCCGACACCGGCAAGTGTTATTATGACATCACGGTGGCGGAGCACCATCACCTCTTCGACCGAGGGGCGATCGAGGACTATGCGGATCCGGAGCTATCGCACATGATCCGCGAATACCTCGAACGCAAACACTTCCCGGCGGAGGAGATCGGAAAGATACAGGTTCAGGTAACCCTGAAAAAGAGTTTATAACCTTAAAAACAACCTTATTTCCATTATGAGAAGCATCACAACATTCGATCTGCAGTATGCCCACCGTTTCTACGGATTCCAAGGTGAGGCACAGTATCTGCACGGCCACACGGGTCGGCTGACCATCGAGGTGGAGGACAGCATTGAGGCGGGCGTAAACATGGTTTACCCCTGCAACGAGATTCAGAAGGTAGCGTGGGACCTGCTCCGTAACTTCGACCACGCGCTGGTTTTGCGCGAGGATGATCCGTTGCTGCCGGCCGTTCTGGAGGTCTACGAGAAGCAGGGCATCCGCAACGGACACCCGCAGAACAAGATGAAGGGCCCGGCCTTCAAGACGGAGCTGGCCACGGCCTATCCCGATTGCCGTCTGGTTGTCACGAAGGAGACGATGACGGTCGAGGGTATGATCAAGATTGTCTACGACCTGCTGAAGGATAAGCTCAACATCGCCAAGATCACCTTCACGAGCGGTGTGAATGCGGCCTCGGCAGAGTTCGAGACCAAAAACGTGATCGACCGCTGCCCGCTGTGCGGCGTGGCGCTCAACGAGGATGGCGTATGCCCGAAGTGCGGCTACCGCAAGAAGAAGTAACCGTCACACCGGTCAAGCAGCCGCCGCGCTCCATAAGCGGCCGTCACGCGCCGCGGATATCGTATATGACGGTCGGGTCCCGATTTTCGGGACCCGACCTCTTTATTCGTGTACGTTATTGCGAAAAGCAATGGAAGGTTTTGGCCGAAGCGGAGTGTATTGATTTGCGTGGCTTAATATTGGATACACTCTTGCGGCTTGCCTCCTTGAAAACAAGGACGCAGCCTTTCCCGTATTACATGATAGCTGTTACAGTTCCAACAGCCGCTCGGCCAGCGGCGCATAATATTCGCGTACCTCTTCGGGTGTGGGGGCGTGTCCGCCGGGGAAGTGGTAGGAGTATTTGTAATGCTCCAAGAAGAGGGGCTCGAAGTGTGCCACACGGTCATTGTCGCCAAACAGACCCCATATTTTTTCTCGGTTGGTATCATTGCAGTAGTCCCACTGGTGACGTTGGAGCTCTGCAAATTCATCTATGAGCGTCCGGTCTATGACAAGCTGCTGGTTGCCGTCCGCCCGCGGCGTCTTATATTCGTGCGTGCCGATACGCTCGATGAGGAAGCTCGTCATCTCTAAGTGGGGATTTCCGAGCAGGGCGGGGATATTGTTCTTTGATGCAGCGATCTGCGCCAGAAACGATCCGTTGCTGTTCCCTACCAATATGTCGGGCCGCTCTTGGTCGCATACCCTTTGGATAAGGTCGAGAGCCTGCTGCGGATGGGGTGGCAGGTCTGGAGCCAATACTGTTGCCTTGCCGTCGAAATATTCTTTCAGGGCGATGGCCGGGGCGCACGCTCCCGATGCAAAGAAGCCGTGCAGGAAAAGAATCTTACGTACCATAATCTAATCAACAACCGCTACCGTCAATATTACAAGCCGCCCCTTCGTCGATTGGGCGCGGACGCAATCCGGCATCCTCCGGATTCAGGGTAACCGTGCCGTCCTCCAGCACAAAGCATGGAATGCCGACGGCACCGACACTTTTTGCCTCATCAAATGCCGGATCGAGATCCCGCAGTCTGAGGAAAGCCTTCAGATCCCTGACATGCCGTCCGATATCAATAACCTCATACATGTCGTTGCCCTTTACCTGCTGCTCGACGTATGTGCAGTCGGGACAAGTCTCCATCCCATATATCTTTATCATAGGCGTAGATATTCATTAATGATGATTCATCATCCATCAAAGATAGAATATTCTGTCAGATAAAGCAAATACTTTATTGGGGTAAGGCATAATCAAGGTAAAGCATACCATATCCGATAAATCTGTCGGACAGGAGAGGTTGTGTATAAGGATGCGGGATCTTATTATCTAATTATCTAAGCGGGGTTTGCTTGCCGATGCATCATCGTATTCTTGTTGATTATCAATAATTTACATCTTAAAAGGTAGACTGCTCAAAAATTTACTTGTTTTTTGCGAAAAATCGAAGATTTAACGTTTTTTTTCATCGACTCCCTCCGAACAGAGGGGAAAAAGGCAAAAACAGCCTTTTTGGACCCCGACAGACCTCGTCTGCAAAGATAGGGCATGTCGGGGTTTATTTCGCCAAAATGGGGTGTAAAATCGAGGATGGGTTCACGGATATTTTCGGATTCCAAGTGATGTATTTGGAGCTTGATTGGAGTGGCCGTTTGGGACTGACCTTTACAACCGGATTGTTTATAAGATTTGCAGCCAAAAGAGAAAAATGGCTGAAACCATTTTCATGGCGCAGCCATCTCTTTTCTTCCCTCATTTTGACTTTACTTTAATGAACGTATATATGAATACGGGGGATAAAGTAAAGTTGCTTTTCATTTGGCTGTAAATTATTTAGTGAATCCTTTGGCTATTTTATATCTAATTACGATATTTGCGTTACGATGATTGTGTAATGATTGGATAGAATAAAATGAAGCCGAACAATCCTTTCCAGATAGCGGGCTACCACAGCCCTGAATTCTTTTGCGACCGCGAGACGGAAACATCCGCGATTCTCGATGCACTCCAAAATGGGCGCAATGTAACGCTGATTGCTCCCCATCGTATGGGCAAGACTGGTCTAATCCGTCATGCCTTTTATCGCTTGAGAGAGCAGGAACCCGATATTGTCACGCTCTATATGGATATCTACTCTACGCGGTCAATGGGTGATTTCGTGCGGTTGTTTGCCAATACGGTGTTGGGGAAACTGGATACTGCGCCTCAGAAAGCATTAAGCCGCATCGGACAATTCATTCACAGTTGTCGTCCGGTATTCATTATTGATGAGCTGACCGGAGTCCCCAAAGTAACGATTGACGTGGCACCCCAAGAGGAGGAGCGTACGTTGAAAGAGATCTTTGATTATCTGGGATCCTCGGAGAAACGGTGTTATATTGCCATCGACGAGTTCCAACAGATTGCCGAATACCCGGAGAAGGGGATAGAAGCTCTGTTGCGCTCCTATATACAGTTTCTGCCTAATGTAAACTTCATCTTTGCGGGCAGCAAGCAACATTTGATGCAGGAGATGTTCACATCGTCGAAAATACCGTTCTATCAGAGTACGCAACTGCAGACCATTGGTCCCATTGATCGTGAGGCGTATGCTTGTTTCGCATCTGCGCATTTTGCTGAACATGGCGTGTACCTTCCCCGTGAGGTATTTGATGCAATTTACGATAAATTTGACGGACATACCTGGTATATCCAGTGCCTTCTCAATCGCTTGTACGGCTATAATCGGGAAGTGGATACAGGGGTGGTGGCGTATGCTACGGAACAGATTGTTTCCGAACAGAGCTATTCGTATGCTGATTTGTTGAAGGCCTATTCGGCCGGACATGTACTCTTATTGAAAGCCATCGCTCGCGAAGGGTGCGTCAAAGAGGTGTTGGCAGGGGATTTTATCAGCAGACATCGGCTTCGAGCTGCGAGTAGTGTCAGTGCTTCATTGAAGAAACTGCTTGATAATGAATTGGTCTATCAGACACCTTGTGGGTATATCATTTACGATCGTTTTATGAACGAGTGGTTACGGCAGCAGCCGTTTTAATAGTTTTTATGTTACAGGGTAGTTAAGATTAAAACATATTACTATGGAAGAGATATCTCAATTACAGATTATTAATCGTTATAATGAAGGAATATTTGATTTGGCATCTGCAAAACGTGCGTGGCTACGGTCTGATGAGGAGAGGCGTATTAAGCATCTTAGAGATGCAGGAGAAGCATTGTCTCAGACTTTAGAGTGGGCATTATGGTTTATTGTGCATAAATATTTACCCATGACTGTTAAACCTGGGAATATAAAAGATTTGGTTGATTATTATACAGGCATATCACAGTTGTGTAAGAAAAAGTTATCAAAGTCTTCAGAAGATGTCGATTTTAACCAGCTGGTGTCTAATAAAAGGAAACTAACTAATTCTGCTAAACATAACGGTGCAGTTCCTGATTATAAAATTCAGATTTGGTATGTAGCGGAAATTAAAAAATTTATTTTATTGTATATTGATCCCGATGTCTCATTATCAACAATTGAAGGTGAAATGGAGATAACTAATGATTCTTGGGCGGAATTTTATTCAGCATGCGATAAATTTAAAGATGAAGGTAGAAACTTCATACTAGTGGTAGGAGAAAGCATTAAGGATATTGAGACAAACTACCTAAAGATGTTGTCTCTTCCTCGGTGGAATCTTATTATTGACTATGATTATAATTCTGAATCGCTAGGCTTTTTTCACAAAGTATATGCAGGAGAGTCGACACTCCCTCATAAAATAAAAGCGGCGGATAATATCTCGAATGATGATATTTCTCAGTATAGTCACTCTCATTACCACTTTTTTGCTAATAATTTTGATGGAGCGGGAGCTCCTTCTGAACCTGATTTTAGTAAATGGGATAGACGTTATGGCCGCAATACTGAATCTTTTATCAAATCTTTTGCAGGGGTTTTTTGTAACCAAAAAAATATAGTGTTAATTCTCCATAAGGATCGGCGGCATGTTAATTTTATTTGCGAAAGAATCCAGAGATATTTTGACGGAGAAACAATATTTATAATAGCTGATGATCCTGATAATGTATTGGTGAATATCAAAGAAGATTTCAAAGCAATAAAGTTAGATATTTCAATCCATTCCATATTAAATGGAATTCGGGAACATAGTTCTAACTTTTTAAGTAATGCTATTCCTGAGAATAAGTATTATAATATCCCATACCTCGACAAATCAGATACCACGACTTCTGGGGAACTGTCTGTAGCTGAATATGCTCGGTTAGAAGAGTTTTTTGAAGTGCTTCATACAAACCTACCCACTCAATATAATCAGCAACCAGTAGATTTTTTGTCAGGGAAAGAGAGAATAAATTGGGATGGCTTAAAATTAGGCTACGATGTAGAGCCTAGAGATTTTGATCGTGTGTATATTAAAAAAATTGCAGAAGCATTTTCTAATACAAGAGGGAAACTATTGCTTATTCATGAGCCTGGATATGGTGGAAGTACAATAGCTAGGCGGATAGCATGGCGTTTCCATATGGATTACCCCACTCTTATATTAAAAAAATATTCTGAGAATAAAGTGAGGGATCTCATAATAAATATCCATGAAAAAACACGTAAAACTGTTTTTGTTATTATGGAGACTCCGCAAGTTATATCTCAGGATGACGCAAACATCCTTTTTGCATCGATACACAGACCTATAGTTTTTTTGATAGTTAAACGTGGCCGTTATACAAAAAGGAATAAAGGGGAAACGACTACTCCATTATATGTTAGTGATTGGGGAAATGATATTCAGGCTCTTATACAGAGATATGTGCCCTATCTTAAAGAGAAATACAGAGAAAATACAGAGCCATACAAACAGAAAGTTCAAGAATTAGAAGGGTTAAAAAACGTGTCAGATCCAGACATGAAAACACCTTTTTATGTTGGTCTTATTACTTTTGAACGTGATTTTAAAGGAATTGAAGGGTATATCTCTAATTTTATTATAGGTATTCGTGAGCACGAGGTACATAAAAGAATAATAGCATATTTAGCATTATGCGATTATTACTTAGGTATGGGACTCCCTGCAAATATATTAAGATCTGTCGCAAAAGCAGGTTCTGATGGTATTTTTGAATTAGAAAACTATTTTGAGGATAATTCATTCATTACAAGTAATCTTTTAAGTTGTGATACCTCAAATCCTAGAAATAAATTCTGGAAAATTCGGCATAGTTTCTTTTCTCGTGAATTGCTTAAGCAATTACTAGGTAATGGGTCCTTAGATCCAAATTCATGGAAAATGGGGCTTGCTGATATATGTGCCTATTTTTTGGATGATACGATCTCTGAATCAGAATCGTCTGACTATCTTCATGGTATATTGCAGAAATTATTTATTGGGACTAATGCAGATCGGTCTGGAGAGCAGTTTACTCCTTTGATTACAGATATCGCAACGGCTGAGGGGAAAGAGCAGATATTTAAAAAACTTACGGATTTATATCCTAATAATCCTCATTATTGTTCTCATTTAGCTCGCTTATATGCTTATGATCCTCAATTGAAGAATACGGAAAAGGCAATCGTACTAGCAGATAAAGCAATTAGCATTTCGGAACAGCAAGGGAAAAAGGATCATCTTTTGTATCATATAAAGGGGATGTGTTTACGTTCTAATGTGTATGAAAGGATTGATAGACAGCTGAATATGATTAATAAGGGGTTCTCTGTGGATCAAGATGAGTATGATAATATTATTGAAGCCTTAATTCCGAAGGCGGAAGAACAGTTTGTGATTTCCAGAAAACTAGCCTTCGATCAAAATAAATTAGATGAATATGGATTTATTGCTCATATTCAATTGTTGATTAGAGCTATTGATTTTGGCGCAAAAGCAGCTGGAAAATCGACACAAGATTTTATTGTGATGGATAAACAGCCATATTCTCAATGGTTAGATCTTGCAGAGGTTTTATTAAACGAAGTTTCTAGAATAAATATTGGAGATGAAAGAGAAAAAATAAAGGATTGTGAAAATAGGATTCTAGAGTTCTACGGACAATATAGTCAAATCATTCAGAATCTAAATAATATTCTTAGTAAAAGTCAGAATCCTGCGATAATAAGGAGGCATCTGGTCCGAGCTTATAGTAGAAAAAACAGGGAATATTATAATGATTCTAAGGCTCTTCAGAGAATGATGTCTCTTATGGAGGAAAATATACATGCAGAGCCTCAAAATGAGCGGAATTACTATTTATGGTTTCAAGCTGCTAGGCATTCGTCTATGCCCATAGATGAAGTGATAAATAAAATGTCTCAATGGCGGGCGATAAGTGGGGCTATTGATGCTCCATTTTATCTCTATATTTTAAAAACATTAAGAGCTCTTGATGGATATTCTGAGGCTGTATACGAGGCTAGAGAATTGATAAAGGAAACAAAAATTAAAGGCAGATCTAATGTGAAACCAATAGAATGGCTTGGTCGAGGATATAACTTAAATAGACTTGTACATTATAAAGATATAAATGAAACCAATAAAAGCTCTAAATTATTGCCCGTTGAGGGGGTTTTTACGGAATATAAACATTCTGGATCTGGTATTATAACTATAGCAAATGGTATTGAAGTATTTTTTAATCCTACACAGGCAAAGTTAACCTCAAATGATGTCAATGCAAGAGTACTTTTTTATTTGGGATTTAGTTATGATGGCCCTAGAGCTGATAGTACGAGTGTGCAATTAAAGACAAGATAGACTTTAGAGATCATTACTGTCCCGTAAAAGTGGATAAATAGTTCTTTGAAATTATTGAAATATAGTCAATTACACGGTTTTTTGGAATGAAACGGACTTGATTTTGCAACTTTGCAGTCTAATACAAATGGCTGCTATGTTCCAAGACAAATACGTATTCTCTCAATTAACCGCTTTTCTGAACAGGACTCAGT
>CDYU01019243.1_pt1 | contig 20325 bp, 12 predicted proteins | sample 480701 | NCBI WGS metagenome assembly CDYU01 (sample SAMEA3182105, study PRJEB8094) | gut metagenome | biome: human; feature: gut; material: Stool; isolation source: human stools | place: Canada | collected 2013-02-26 | reverse complement strand
CGCCGTTAACCTTGAATTTGTGCTCCGCCGTGGGATTGCTGTCGATAAGGGTCAGGTCGCCGGTGATGCCGCTCTTATTATCGAGGATAATAACGCTGCCGCTGCCGGTCATTTTCAGAACATAGCCGTTGAGATCGAGGGTGACCTTGCGGAGGACGGTCAGGGTCGTGCCGATTGCAATGTCATTTTTCAGCGTGATGATGTCTACGCTGCTGTCCGCCAGCGCATCGACAAGCTCTTGTTCCGTTTCGACTTTCCTGTTTGTCTCACCCTCGGCAAACGCCGTAGTCGGCACAAGGCATAGCACCATACAAAGTGTTAGCAGGATACTGAGTATTCGTTTTTTCATTTCTTGCTACCTCCGTTTTGCAGCCTCAAACAAGTCTCTTTTTCTTTTTCAGTACAATGTACAAAATCAAGCCGAGGTTACCAAGCAGCGCAAGCCCCGCAACAGAACCGATAACAATCAAAGCAGGAGAGGATGCGGATATGTTTCCGGAGCCTGCGGGGACTGCTGCATCCAATGCCGCTTTCATACCGGTGTCCTTCTCGCCGATCCACCAGTTGCCGTTTTCGCCGATAAAGGGGGTCAGACCGTCCTTACCGTCCGCGCCGACGACCTTGCCGAGATTGACCGTCTTTCCGTCGGTATAGGTGATAACAAGCTCGCCGTCCGCATTGATTTCCGCCTTGGCGATTCCGATTCCGTCCTTACCGTCTTTCCCGTTTTTACCGTCAGCGCCGCTTGTTCCGTTCTTACCGTTCTGTCCCGGTGTGCCGGCATCTCCGGGGTCACCCTTATCGCCTTTATCGCCCTTTTCGCCTTGTTGTCCGTCTTTACCGGTATCGCCCTTCTCTCCGGTGGCTTTCACACCGAGGGATACCCATGTCTGTCCGCCGTCATAGGAGACATACCAGAGGTTATCATCCCCGATTTTAAGCCGAGGTGTTATGCCGTCTTTTCCGTCCTGTCCGGGGTCGCCTTTATCTCCCTTATCTCCCTTATCTCCCTTGTCGCCTTTTTCGCCCTTCAGCTCCGACAAGGCAATCAAATTATTCCAGACGGAATCATCGCTGTACTTCCACTGTACGAATCCGTTATATACCCGCAGTTCAATTTGTTTTCCGTCTGCGCCGTCATTTCCCGTCAGCTCGGCAAGTGAGACAAGATCGCGGTAAGCGTCGTCACTTTCACCCGCATATCGCCACTGGATACTGCTGCCGTTACTGCGGAATTCGATTTCTCTGCCGTCCGCTCCCGCAAAGGTTGAGAAGGTTTTGGTATTGGACAGCGCCGATACCGTTCCGTTATTTGACACTGCAGAGACCGCAAAGGTGTAGGTGGTATCCTCCTTCAGCGTATCGTATGTATATTCAAAGGTCGTGTCCGACAGGGGAGCATTCGTCACACGCACAAAATCGCCGTCATCCATACGCATCCAGATATGATACCCGGCATAGGGGCGTCTGAGATCTGCCGAGGGCGCCTTCCATGTGATTTTTGCGCTTTGATTGTCCGTTACGGATACGCCTGTAAGTGTCGGTATGGGCGGTGCGGCGCGAAGATTGGTCAATACATAACCGAACACGGGAATCTTCTGATCGCCTGCCGTCCATGTACGCATACCGAAATCCCAGGTAAAGCCGTATTGGCTCGAAACATCATAGCCGATCCCGTAGGAGGCAAGGAGCGAACGGCGGTCGATATTGTTGACCGTGCCGCTGGCACCGCTGCTTTCGGTCGTGGTGTAGACCGTACCTGTTGCTTTACTGTAGCTCAAATCAATCACAAAACCCATATTGAATGCGTCTACACCCCACGTGTTTTTCATCGAAGCGGAAAAACCGTGCGCCATCTCAACGCCCTCGGCGTGCTCGGATGTGGTCGTCCAGTCGTTTGTGATACTGCTTGCGCCGAAGCCAAGCTCATATTTCTGCTTACTGAGCGACTCAAATTGCGTAACCGAACGGTCGGTTGAGCCGGGATCCGACCAATAGGCAAACGGGTCGCCCTCGGCGTTCTCCGGCAAAACAGAATTGGTCAGTATCGGCAAAGCTTTTGCCTTTCCTGCTGCAATGTCTTTCTTGTAGGTTTCGTTATACAGTACCGCAAACTCATCGTAATACTCCCGGTCGAGCATGGTGTAAACCGGCTGACCCGGAATCATTAATGCAATGGTGTTTCTCTCGCTCAAGTCAAAATCGCCCTTTTGCGGGTCATAAAGTGAGTAATAATAGGTTGTCGCCGGCACGCGGTACAGCACTACGGAATCGTTGCCGCCGGCGTTGAAGGAGGCGCTGTATTCCTTTGAAAGGGTATCCTCGGTGCTCTTTGTAAAATCCATGGTATATCCGAGGGTCGCCTCGTATCTCCACACCTTCAGATCTCCCTGCACGACGATGGACGCGCCGAAGGAGGTGTTGTGCGACGAGGATTTCGTGTCCGAATAGCCCGAGGAGAAGGTATATGTGGTCGAGCCGTCGGAAAAATCGAGGTCATAGTCGCCGAGCTCCGCAAAATATGGAGCCGCCTGAAGCACCGCCTGCACCTGCGCGTCGGAATATCCGTAGCCCTTGCCCTCATACCGGGCAAACAGACCGTCTTTGTTCACATCAGCCGCAAGCAGTATGCAGTTATACGGCATATCCCATGCAAGGTCGGCGTCGTGGCACAGCTTGGAAAATTCGTCCTTCTCGGCTGTCACCGTATACTTACCGGCAACTGACAGCGTGCCGCTTCCGAAATTCTCGCCGTAGAAAACATCGGTGAACAGGTCGAATTTGCGCCCCGAACCGCTTCCCTTTTGCCTTTCGGCGGCAAGCGCGATCACCTGCTCACGGCCCTCCTTGTTGTGGTCAAAATTGCCGGCAATGACATCCTGGTACCACCACCATCTCGCGCTTGAATTCTTTTCACGCGCGGTGTCACGCAGAAGATTAAGCGCGCCGTTCTGCTGCACCTCATACAGTCCGCCTGCGATCCATACCTGCTCCGGCGTACCTCTGCCGTTGATCGCAACGCTTGTCATGGCGGGCTTCGGCTTCACGCCCAGATCCGTTGTTCCGTTTGCGGTATAACCACTCATGGTGGTTTTCTGCACATTCGTTATTGACTTGTTCTGACCGTAATAAACGGCAAAGCCCATGTTTTCGTCGTCGGTTTTCTTGTCCCAGATAAAGCCCTTCTGCTTTTCTTCCCTGACCTCACGGAAATATCCGGCAACTATGATTTCCTGCCAGCCGTCGCCGTTGATGTCTCCCGCGGCGAGGTTTCCGTAGCGAATATGATCGTAGTAACGTTTGCCGTCCGCTTTTTCATCCTCGTGGTTCAGGGTTATAAGAGACTTCTGATCCACTCTTTTGAGGTTTCCGTTTTCGGCTTTGTATACCGAGAGCTTTGAAACAGCCTTACGGAAGGAATCGCCGGAAATCTCCTTGTCCCTGCCGTCGATTTTATCCGGGTCGGCAATGCCTGCGTACACGATAAGCTCATCGCAGCCGTCTCGGTCGATATCCGCCGAGACAAGCGACTTCGTGATCTGGTCGCGCTCATACAGACTCGTGTTCCAGCCGTCAAAGTAAGCATTACCGCTGCCCTTGGACTTAACAAACGATTTTCTTGAAAGTCCCTGCTCTCCGGCAATTCCCGTTCCGGCGATTCCCCATAAATCATCATTGCCGGCATAGGTGATAACGGCGGTCATCTTGCCGTCTCCGTCATAGTCGCCCGCCGTGACATTGAAATAGTGGCGGAATTCCTGATATTCAAGCTCGCCGTAACCGGGTTTCTTGCACGCCCACATCGGAGCGTCGGCAATTTTCTGGAGATCGGAACGCTTATTTGTCACAAGATTCTGCACCCAATAGCAGATCTTCGCCGTGTTATTGGAATTATTCATATCGCAAAGACCGACAAAGATGGCGTGATCGTTTCTGCCTGTGCCGAGCGGATCGTAAGCTGTTCCGACAGCAAAGGCAACATTATCGACAGCAGAAACCCGATGGGCGCTCGGTGTACATTCGGCAATGTTGATGCCGAAATCCCACTTACTGTATACCTTGGTATGGTCCTGCGCCGCCTGTCCCTCGGCGTTGCGGTAGCTGTAAATAATCGGCTCATGCCACGGGGTGATGGCAAAGGGCTGACCTTTTTTCGTTCCGTACGGGTTGCTTTCGTCCTCTGCCCATCCGGCAGGTGGGGTTGTGTCGGGTGTGAGCAGTGCGCCGTATGCACTCGAGCCGGATGCTGATACTCCCGGGTCGGCGTAGCTCATCACAGGTGAAACGGCACACGCCGCCACACACAGGGTCAACAGAATACCAATCAGTCTTTTTTTCATTTTTCGTTACCTCCGTTTTCGTGTATATCAGCTCAGTCAAGAGCAATGATTGTAAGATTATAGACAGCACCGTTCAGCTGTGTGCCGGGGGTCAACTGGATAAATTCATATTGCAGCACAATATCACTGCCGGCACTGTAGATGCGGTTGAATGCAAACGGCATCCACACTCGTGAATTATCTGCATCGTTCATATACCTTTCAATCAATGTATCTTTGAGAATGCCTTGTTTGCCCTTCAATACTACCGAGTACCATCCACCCATGTCGTGAGAAATGCAGACCGAACCGCTGAATGAAATACTGTATGTATGTCCGGCTTTCAGCGTTACGGTTCTATTGGCTCGATCCCACACAAAAAGCCCTCCGGAATTGCAATCTTCAAACAGCTGAAGCGGCTGATTGAATGAAGCGCCGGTGCCGCCGTTTGAGGCGTGAAAATACCCCGCACACCCGCCGTTCTGACCGGCATCGCCCTTATCGCCTTTATCGCCTTTATCTCCCTTGTCTCCTTTATCTCCCTTGTCTCCTTTGTCTCCTTTTTCGCCGTCAACACCGTCTGTGCCGTCAATGCCTGCCGCCTTCACGCCGGTGTCAATTTCGCCGATCCACCAGTTTCCGTTCTCGCCGATAAAAGGTGTTTTTCCGTCCTCACCGTCGGAACCGTTTTGCCCGTTTGTTCCGTCCTTGCCGTTTTTACCGTCAGCGCCGTCTCTGCCATCCGCACCTTTTAATGCGGTAAGGTCGTACAGGTTAAGCCATATTTCATCACCAGCATAACGCCATTGCAGGGTGTTTTCGTTCACGCGGAATTCCGGCGTTTTTCCGTTTGCCCCGTCTGCGCCGTTCTGTCCGGCGGGACCTGTAATATCGGATATCGAAACAAGGTTTTGCCACTCGTCGCCCTCATAGCGCCACTGTATGTATTCTGTTGTTCTTTTTACCTCTATGTTTTTGGCGTTAATGCCATCTTTTCCGTTGATACCGTCTTTGCCGTCGGCTCCGTCTTTACCGTCAACGCCGTTAATGCCGTCTTTTCCGTTTATTCCGTTCTTACCGTCGGTGCCATTCTCGCCGTTGACTCCGTCCTTGCCGTCTTTGCCGTCTTTGCCGTTCTTTCCGTTTTCTCCGGCAGCACCGGTAAGTTCGGTAAGCGCCACAAGGTCGCGCCAGTCGGTTTCGTCGCTGTATTTCCACTGGATTGCCGTACCGTTGTTCCGCACCTCCGGCAGTGCAGCGGCGTTGGTCTTTGCCGCTTTACTGCATCCGGCAGCAAATACAATGCATAATATGATGCAAAGTGCCATAGTAATACAATAAATTCGTTTCTTCATATCTCGTTACCTCCGTTCAAAAATTGCGAGCGGTATTTATCTGCAAACAGGGCGACGCCTTGCTTTAAGACCTCCATCTGGGTTTTCAGATAGTATTCATCCTCAAACATAGCATAATGCACACAGGCGCGGACGAATATAAAAATCAGCGGCGTGATTACCGTATACGGTATGCCGATTTTAGGCTCCAGCAGCTTTGCGTATTCCGTATAGCGCTCATTTACGCCCTCAAAAAATTTCTTGCCGTGTTCAATATATTTCGGATGAGTATATATCTGATACATAAGCCTGTATTTTTTGCCGTGCTTTTCCGCCGTCCAATACGGAACCTCCTTCACAAAACGAACAACATCATTGGGGTCGGTGGGCGCCATCTCCATAAAATCGTCCTCAACCTTTTCCATACAGTAAGCCGTCGATTCGATGATCAGCTCATCCAGACTTTTAAAGTAAGCGTAAAGATTTCCCTTTGTGCAGCCGCACGCTTTCGCAAGCGCGCTGACGCCTGTTCCCGTAAGCCCGTTTTCGGCATAGCATTCAAAGCATTTTTCCATTATTTCCTTCTTTTTTTCGTTGTGCTGCTGTTCGGTGTGCATTGTATTCTAACCTCCGTGATTAAACGACCGTTTATTCAATTACACTATACCACACACCCTCGCTGAAAGCAAGACTTTTTTTAACAAATTATAGGGGCTTTAAAAATCAGTCTCTTTGTGGTATAATTGAGTTGAAAAAACAAATAAAAAACACGAGAACAGTATGCCGTTTTTACTTTCTGAAATTAAAAAACCGAGTTTCGCTCAATTCAGAGTGAATCTCGGTTTTTCGTTTGCTTTTTACAGCCCTTTTCCTTTAATATTCGTCCCGTTTGCCGCCTATTGCCTCGGCGCCGTATCGGCAAAGCAGTGAAATAAAAATAAACATAACGCCGAGTGTAATGCCCGCGGCATTATCGGAATATATATTCGCAAGCGAAACGGCTTCAAGCCTCATCCGTCCCGAAATAAGCCCCCTTACAAGGCTTCCCGCAGCTGCGCCGACCGTCTTAAGCGCAAGCGTTAAAATGCCGAGTCTCATCAGCTCCTTTGCCCCGGCATGAGTAAACGGAGTTCCCGCCTTTAAAGCGTTTCCGAAGTAACGCTTCGCAAATGCCGCTTCCACCGCTTCTCCGGCACAAACCGCAAGACCTCCCGACAGCGCCGCCGCAATGCTTTTAACATTTAAGCCGAGCGTATCAAGCGAAGCTCCGTGCACCTTTATACTGCCTATTACGGCTATGCTGTCTCTGCCGATCAACAGGCTTATATATCCCGCAATGCAAGCGAAAAAGCCGATAACGGCAAGCGTAAACGCAATCTGTGACAGCACCCGTCCCAATTTGTAAAGCTTATTGACCGTATTATGCGCTCTCATTGTACACATTCCTTATATCTGTTTATATTTGAATCAGTGTGCTGTATTCCGTCGGGGTCATTCCGTAATGCTTTTTAAAGCATCTGGCAAAATAGCCGGGATCGGAAAAACCGCAGCTTGAGGAAATTTCCGAGATCTTGACCCCTTTTTCATTTTTTATCGCCCTTCTGGCGTATTCAAGTCTTAATATCTGTATATATATCATGGGACTAAGTCCGGTGACCGATTTAAACCGACGGCAAAAGTACGCCTCGTCATAGCCGAAGCGGCGGCTCAATTCCTTTGAGGAAATATTCTCGCGGAAATGATTTTCAATATATTCCGTAACATTGCGCAGCTTTTCATCGGACGGCGCATGCACGCTCCTTTCCGAAAGACAATATCTGTAAAGCAGCCCCAAAAGGCGGTAAATTCCGCCTATCACCGTAAGCGGAGACGCGTCAGAGCGCGAAAGCTGCTCATCTACAATATATTTTGCGGTTTCAAATATCTCCTTATTATATGTAACGGGAGCAAACGATATTCTCTGCTCGGCTATCGGCAATAAATACTTTTGCGCGGCGGGGGTAGAATTGTAAAAGGTCTGAATATCAAACATGACCGTGCTGTAGGTGACCCCTCCCCTGCCCGCGATGCCGCGGTGGGGCTGCCCGGGTATAAAAACCGCCACGGAGCCTGCAGAGGCGTGCGCCGTTCGGTCACCGAGCAAAAGCTCCAGCTCGCCTTCGGTTATCAGAAGTATCTCCATTCGCTCATGCCAGTGCAGCGAAAAGCAAAGCACCCCCTCAGTCACCGAGCAGGTGTCATGAATTTTTACCGCGCTGTCGCCGTACAGCACGGGAGTCAGCTCCTTTTGATAATTCAGCTTCAAGGCAACGACCTCCAAGTCAAAAAAATACTGAAAAAAATCAAAATAATCCTATCACTTACACTATATGTATGTTACCATAGGGACAGAGAAAAATCAATATTTTTCAGGAGGAGTTTTTATGAAGATCGGAACCTGCGTTCATTTGAACGATATAAACGAAATGTCAAAAAAGCTTGATGAGCTGCTTGCGAACGGCTTTGACAGCTGCCAGCTTATTTCCTGGAAGCCCGAGGTTTGGACGGATGAAAACGCCGAAATAATGAATCGCCTCATTAAAGAAAAGGGCGTTACCGTTTCGGCATTTTGGTGCGGCTGGGAGGGACCCTGCGTATGGAATTTTTACGACGGTCAGATAACCTTGGGGCTTGTTCCGCCCGAATACCGCGCCGCGCGCATTAAAAACCTCTGTGACGGCGCCGACTTTGCAAAAAAGCTCGGTGTTACCGATGTTGTAACCCATATGGGCTTTATACCCGAGAACCCGAACGACCCGCAGTTTGCGCCCTTCTGCGTTGCGGTAAGGCAGGTGGCGGAGCATTTAAAGCAGAACGGTCAGTACCTTTTGTTTGAAACCGGTCAGGAAACGCCCGTCACCATGCTTCGCTGCTTTGAAAAGGTGGGAACGGATAATCTCGGCGTTAATCTCGACACCGCAAACGTTATTCTTTACGGCAGAGCAAACCCGGTTGACGCACTTGATGTTTTCGGAAAATATGTCCGCAATATTCATGCAAAGGACGGAAAATATCCCACAAACGGTCACGACCTCGGCGAAGAGACCCGCATAGGAGAAGGCAAAGTCGATTTCAACCGTCTGTTTGAAAGGCTGCATGAAATAGGCTACGATTCTTACGTTACAATAGAGCGTGAAATTGAGGGTGAGGAGCAGAACAAGGATATACTTTACGCAAAGGAATATCTTGAAAACATAATTGAAAGGGTTTACGGTGAGCCGAAATGAAGGGTCTTATGGTAGATTGCTCAAGAAACGCGGTTATGAACCTTACCGCCCTTAAAAGGTTTGTAAAGGTAATATCGGCACTGGGCTACGATACGTTAATGCTTTACACAGAGGACACCTATGAGGTTGACGGCGAGCCGTATTTCGGGCATCAGCGCGGAAGATACTCAAAGGCAGAGCTTAAAGAGGCGGATGCCTTCTGCCGTGAAAACGGGGTTGAGCTTGTCCCCTGTATACAAACCCTTGCGCACCTTAACGCCATGTTCAAATGGATAAATCAGTACGGCTGCATAAACGACACGGCGGATATTCTGTTGGCGGACGACGACAGAACCTATGAGCTTATAGATAAAATTTTTGCCACGCTTTCCGAGTGCTTCACCACCCGCAAAATACATATCGGCATGGACGAGGCTTATATGGTGGGTCTCGGCAAATACCGCGATAAGCACGGTGATAACGACCGTTTTGAAATTATAAACCGCCACCTCCATAAGGTGTGCGATATTGCCGATAAATACGGCTTTAAGCCGATGATATGGAGCGATATGTTCTGCAAGCTCGCCGTTTCCTCCTCCGATTATTACAGCACGGCGGACCTTGAAGCAATACGCAAAAAAGCAAACCTGCCCGAGAACCTGACCTTGGTTTACTGGGATTATTACAGCACGGATTATAACCGCTATTCAAATATGATAGAAAAGAACAAGGCGTTCGGCAGACCGGTCGCGTTTGCGGGCGGCGCATGGACATGGAAAGGCTTCGCGCCGGGCAATCAATTCAGCTTTGATACCACCCTGCCCGCTGTTAAAGCCTGCCGCGACCGCGGCGTAAAGGACATTTTCTTTACCATGTGGGGCGATAACGGCGGCGAATGCTCGCGTTTTGCGGTTTTACCCGCGCTCTGCTATTCGGCTGAGCTTTTAGAGGGAAATGAAAATATGTCGGACGCAAAGGCGCGGCTTAAAGCGGTTACGGGCATGGAGTTTGATGATTTTATGCTGCTTGATAAGCTGGATAACCCTACCGAAAAGCTTGATTACAACGCCTCGAAATATCTGCTTTATTCCGACCCGTTTATGGGTGTTTATGACAGCCGCGTTACCGAGGGCGTTAACGGTTACTACAAAGAGCTTTACAAAAAGCTTTCGGCGGTACAAGCGACGGACGACTACAAGCCGATGTTTGACTCGGCTGCGGCACTGGCGGACGTTCTGTCGGTAAAAGCCGAGCTTGGCATTAAGACCCGCGCGGCATATTTGGCAGGAGATAATAAGACTCTTAAAGACATAGCCGAAAACGATTATACCGCCGCCATAGATAAGCTTAAAGCGTTTTACACCGCTTTCCGTAAATTTTGGTTTTTTGAAAATAAGCCCCACGGCTTCGACGTTCAGGATATACGTCTCGGCGGGCTTATAATGCGGCTTGAGAGCTGCCGCGAAAGAATTTTAAGCTATTGCGCGGATAAATCAAATACTATTCCCGAGCTTTCAGAGCCGGTGCTTGAAGACGAACGCTCAAAAAGCTGGGATAATATTGTAACTGCAAACGTTATTTAATTAAAGGAGATTTTTACTATGTTAAAGGTTGCACTTGTAGGAGTTGGCGGAATAAGCGGCGCGCATATTCCGGCGTGGGAATCAATGGCGGATACCGAGCTTGTGGCACTTTGCGATATTCGCCCCGAGCAGATGGAGAAATATCCCGAAAAGCGCCGCTACACCGATTTTGATGAAATGCTTGAAAAGGAAGAAATAGACATTCTCGATATATGTCTTCCCACCTATCTTCATGCGGATTTCTCGGTAAAGGCAATGGAAAGGGGCATTAATGTCCTCTGCGAAAAGCCCGTTTCGCTTAAAAAAGAGGATGTTGCGCGCGTTTACGGCGCGGCAAAAAAGAATAACGTTAAATTTATGATAGCGCAGGTTCTGCGTTTTTGGCCCGAGTATGAAATAGTTAAAAAGATTTATGACGAAAAGACCTACGGTAATCTGCTTTCCGGCTCTATGACCCGCCTCGGCTGCCGCCCGAAATGGAGCTGGGATAACTGGATGACCGATAAAAACCGCAGCGGTCTGGTGCCGTTTGACCTGCACATTCACGATTTGGATTTCATGGTTTACACATTCGGCAAGCCGCAGGAGACCCATGCGTTTAAATCCACCACCGATACGCAGGATTACCTTAATACGGTTTATCAATACGACGGGTTTTTCATAACCACCGAGGCTTCGTGGTATGCGTCGCCCTATCCGTTTAAGGCGGCTTTCCGTTTCCAGTTTGAGCACGCGGTTATAGCGTGGGAAAACGGCGAAATGAAGATTTATGAGGAGAACGGGAAAATATGGTCGCCTATATCCGGCGGCGACGGGCTTGATACCGGCAATATAGGTCTGCCCGCAAGCGACGCCTACGCCAACGAGATCCGCTATTTCACCGATTGCGTTGAAAACGGCAGCTTTCCCGATAAGGTCAAGCCCGAGGAGCTTGAATGCGTGCTTGATATTTTGAATACCCTTTGATAAAAATACACATATAAAAAACGACGTCGGAAGCCTAACTCACGGCTTTCGATGTCGTTTTATTTATATGCCGATATACAGTCTTGCTTTTATTAAACCAAATTTGTATATCCCATTAAATATTCGTCAATTTCCTTTGCGGCGGCTCTGCCCTCGGCTATCGCCCACACAACGAGCGACTGCCCGCGGCGGCAATCCCCCGCCGTGAAAAGTTTATCAACGCTTGTTTTATAAGAGCCTGCGGCGGTTGCAATATTGCTGCGTCCGTCGGTCTCTGCTCCAAAGCTTTTGGCAATATAGGGCTTAGGACCCAAAAATCCCGCAGCTATAAGCAAAAGCGAGCAATCAAGCGTTTTCTCGCTGCCCGGAATTTCGGCCATAACGGTTCTGCCGGTCTTTTCATCCCTTTCGGGTTTTAATTCAACCGTTACCACCGCCTTTATATTGCCGCCGTCATCCGGCACAAATGACTTTACGGTGGTGCAGTAAACGCGCGGGTCATGCCCGAAAACGGCTATTGCTTCTTCCTGTCCGTAATCAGTCTTGCACACCCTCGGGTACTGCGGCCAAGGGTTAGTCACTGCTCTGCTGTCGGGTAATTTCGGCATCATTTCAAGCTGGGTTACCGTTTTGCAGCCGTGGCGTATGCAGGTGCCTACGCAGTCATTGCCCGTATCACCGCCGCCCACAATTATAACGTCCTTACCCTTAGCGGATATAAAGCCCGATTGAAGCTTATTATCAAGCAGCGCCTTTGTGGTGGATTTAAGAAAATCAACTGCAAAGTAAATTCCCTTAATATCGCGGTTTTCGGCTTTAAGGTCGCGCGCATTACCCGCGCCGCAGCAAAGCACCACCGCGTCATAGGTCTTTAAAAGCTCGTCGGCGGATATATCCTTGCCTACGTCTACGCCCGTTTTAAACTCTATGCCCTCGTCGGTCATAAGCTTTACGCGGCGGTCAACAATCTGCTTTTCAAGCTTCATATTCGGTATACCGTACATTAAAAGCCCGCCTATGCGGTCGTCCTTTTCATAAACGGTAACGCTGTGACCGCGGCTGTTAAGCCGCTGCGCGCAAGCAAGCCCCGAGGGGCCTGAGCCTACCACCGCCACGCGTTTGCCTGTCCGCACCTCTGGCGGGTGAGGCTTTACCCAGCCGTTTTTATAGCCCTCTTCAATAATTGCAAGCTCGTTTTCCTTAACGGTCACCGAGCTGCCGTAAAGCCCGCAGGAGCAAGCCGCCTCGCAGAGTGCGGGGCATACCCTGCCCGTAAACTCTGGGAAGCTTGCGGTTTTGGTAAGCCGTGCTAAAGCGTACTCCCAGTTGCCGTTATAAATTTCATCGTTCCACTCAGGGATAAGGTTATGCAGCGGGCAGCCCGATACCATTCCGCCGAGCTTCATTGCCGACTGACAGAACGGCACGCCGCAGTTCATACAGCGCGCACCCTGTTTTTCACGCTCCGCCTTTTGCATTGGGGAATGAAATTCATTGAAATTCTTTATTCTTTCAAGCGGTTCTACCGATTTATTGTTTTCTCTCTCGTAATCCAAAAATCCTGTTGGTTTTCCCATTTTTATTCCCCTCCTTATTTCTGTACCGAATAAAAGGCTTCAAGCTCGGCTTCTTCATAGGGCAGACCTTTTTCCTCAAAGCGGCTTATTTCCTGTAACATTCGGCTGTAGTCGTTCGGCACTATCTTTTTAAAGTAAGGCAGATAATTTGCAAAATCGTGAAGTATGCGTGTGCCTTTGGGCGAGCCTGTGGCGGCAACATGCTTTTCTATCATGGTTTTAAGCTCCTCAATATCGTGCTTTTCCTCTACACCCGTCATTGTAACAAGCTCCTTGTTGAGCCTTAAATAAAAGTCGTAGTTTTCATCAAGCACATAGGCAATGCCGCCGCTCATACCTGCGGCAAAGTTTTTGCCCGTAGGCCCCAAAATTACGGCTCTGCCGCCCGTCATATACTCGCAGCCGTGGTCGCCCGTGCCCTCGCAAACAGCGTATGCGCCCGAATTTCTGACACAGAAACGCTCGCCCGCAATACCGTTTATATAAGCCTCACCGGATGTCGCCCCGTAAAGCGCCACGTTGCCTATTATAATGTTTTCTTCCGCCCTGTATTTTGCGTTTTCGGGGGGAGCCACAATAAGCTTACCGCCCGATAAGCCCTTGCCGAAATAATCGTTGCTGTCGCCTGTCAAACGAATGGTAAGCCCTTTCGGAATAAACGCCCCGAAGGACTGACCGCCGCCGCCCTTGCAGTTTATTGTGTAGGTATCATCGGGCAAGGTATTTTTATATTTCTTTGTAATTTCCGAGCCGAAAATAGTGCCGAGCGTTCGGTTGGTGCTGGATACCTCAATATCAATTGCTTTCGGCTTGCCTGTTTTAAGCGCCGTTTTAAAGGCGGGAATTATAACCGCCTCGTCCACGGTTTTTTCAAGCTCAAAGTTAAATACATTATCGGCTTTAAAATGCTTATCCTCCTGCGGAGCGGAATTATCGCTGTAAAGAATCTGCGAAAGGTCAGCCATTGCCGCGCGCTTTGTAACGGTTTTTTCGCGCACCTTTATAAGGTCAGTGCGCCCCACAAGCTCTTCAACCGTGCGAACACCCAGCTTTGCCATAATCTCGCGCAGTTCTTCGGCAATATACATCATAAAGTTTATAACGTATTCGGGCTTGCCGCAGAAACGCTTTCTAAGCTCGGGGTTTTGCGTGGCAATACCGCAGGGGCAGGTATCAAGGTTGCACACGCGCATCATAATGCAGCCCATGGTAATCAGCGGCGCGGTTGCAAAGCCGAATTCCTCCGCGCCCAAAATGGCGGCAATCGCTACGTCTCTGCCGCTCATAAGCTTACCGTCGGTTTCAAGTATAACGCGTGAGCGCAGCCCGTTTTGAATAAGCGTTTGGTGCGCCTCGGAAAGCCCCAACTCCCACGGCAGCCCCGCATTGTGTATAGAGCTTTGGGGAGCGGCGCCCGTGCCGCCGTCGTAACCTGAAATCAGCACCACCTGCGCGCCTGCCTTGGCAACGCCCGCGGCAATTGTGCCGACTCCCGCCTCGGACACCAATTTTACCGAAATGCGCGCGTCGCGGTTGGCGTTTTTAAGGTCGAAAATAAGCTGTGCTAAATCCTCAATTGAATAAATATCGTGGTGCGGCGGCGGAGAAATAAGCGATACACCGGGGGTGGAATAACGCGTTTTCGCAATCCACGGGTAAACCTTTTTACCCGGCAGATGTCCGCCCTCGCCCGGTTTTGCACCCTGCGCCATTTTAATTTGAATTTCCTTTGCCGAAACCAAATATTCGCTTGTAACGCCGAAACGGCCCGAAGCCACCTGCTTAATTGCGCTGCCGCGCTCTGTGCCCAGTCTTTCGGGGCGCTCGCCGCCCTCGCCCGAGTTTGATTTTCCGCCGAGGCGGTTCATGGCAATCGCCATACACTCGTGCGCCTCCTGCGAAATCGAGCCGTAGGACATAGCGCCCGTTTTAAAGCGTTTTACAATTTCGCTTGCGGGCTCTACCTCGTCAAGCGGTACGGGCGTTACGCCCTCGGTATTAAACTCAAGCAATCCGCGCAGCGTGTGCGGACGGCGCTCGTTATCCACCATTACGGTGTATTCCTTAAACCGCACATATGAGCCGAGCTGCGTTGCCTCGCGCAGGGCTATCACCGTTTCGGGGCTGTACATATGGTCTTCCTTATCCGCTCCCGAACGCAGCTTATGCTCGCCGAAGCTGTCAAGTGTGGTATCAACGCCGAGTCCCAGCGGGTCAAATGCATGGCTGTGGCGGTACTCAACGCCCTCGTTAATTTCTTCAAGCCCTATACCGCCCACGCGGCTTACGGTGTTTGTAAAGTATTTATCAATTACTTCTTTACCTATGCCTATCGCCTCAAATATCTGCGAGGACTGATAGGACTGAATTGTGGAAATACCCATTTTAGAGGCGATTTTTACTATGCCGTGAAGTATTGCGTTGTTATAATCTCGTATTGCGGTGTGGTAATCCTTATCAAGCAGCTTTTTATCAATAAGCTCGGTTATACATTCCTCGGCTAAATAGGGGTTTACGGCGCGCGCGCCGTAGCCTAAGAGCGTTGCGAAGTGGTGAACATCGCGCGGCTCTGCGCTTTCAAGTATTACAGAAAGCGCCGTGCGCTTTTTGGTGCGTATAAGGTGCTGCTCAATAGCCGAAACCGCCAAAAGCGACGGAATGGCAACGTGGTTTTCATCAACCCCGCGGTCGGAAAGTATGAGTATATTAGCGCCCTTTTTGTAAGCGCGGTCACACTCCACAAACAGGTGGTCGAGCGCGCGTTCAAGCGGCGTGTTTGTATAATAAAGTAAGGAAATCGTTTCCACCTTAAAGCCGGGGCGGTTTATAGCCTTTATTTTTACAAGCTCGGCGGAGGTTATAATCGGGTTCGGCAGCTCCAAAACCCCGCAGTTTGCGGCGGATTCGCTGAGCAGATTGCCGTCCGACCCCACATAAACGCAGGTATCGGTTACAACCTCTTCGCGAATAGCGTCGATAGGCGGATTGGTAACCTGCGCGAAAAGCTGTTTAAAGTAATTGAAAAGCGGCTGGTGCTTATCGGAAAGCATTGCAAGTGGAATATCCGTGCCCATTGCGGCGGTAGCCTCCGCGCCGTTTTTCGCCATAGGAATAATGGCGTTTCGCACGTCCTCATAGGTGTAACCAAATGCCTTGTAAAGTCTGTCGCGGGTCTTTGAATCATAGCGCTCTATGCGGCAGTTAGGCATTTTAAGGTCGGAAAGCCGCACTAAATTCTGGTCGAGCCACTCGCCGTAGGGCTTTCTTGTGGCGTAATAGTGTTTACACTCTTCATCGGATATAATGCGCTTTTTCGCCGTATCCACAAGCAGCATTTTACCCGGCTCTAAGCGGCTTTTTTTAACAATATGCTCTGCGGGAATATCAAGCACGCCCACCTCGGAGGATAAAATAAGCGTGTTATCGTCGGTTATATAATAGCGAGAGGGGCGCAGCCCGTTACGGTCAAGCACCGCACCTACGGTATCGCCGTCCGAAAAGAGTATTGCGGCGGGGCCGTCCCACGGCTCCATCATTGTAGAGTAATAGTGGTAAAAATCTCTTTTAGCCCTTGTTATGGTCTTGCTGTTGCGCCACGGCTCGGGGATAGTAACCATTACGGCAAGCGGCAGGTCCATTCCGTTCATAACAAGGAATTCAAGTGTGTTATCGAGCATTGCAGAATCTGAGCCCGCCGCGTTTACCACGGGCAGGATTTTATCCATATCGTCCTCCATAACGGCGCTTTCCATTGTTTCCTCGCGTGCAAGCATACGGTCGACATTGCCACGAATGGTGTTTATTTCGCCGTTGTGCAGTATAAAGCGGTTCGGGTGGGCGCGCTCCCAGCTGGGCGTTGTGTTGGTGGAAAAACGCGAGTGCACAAGCGCTATTGCGCTTTCATATGCCGTGTCCTGCAAATCAAGGTAAAAGCGGCGCAGCTGTCCCACCAAAAACATACCCTTGTATACTATTGTTCGGCTTGATAATGAGGCGACATATGTATTATCGTTGCTCTGCTCGAACACGCGGCGGATTATATACAGCTTGCGGTCAAATTCAAGCCCCTTAGCCGTATCGGCAGGCTTTTTTAAAAAGCACTGCATAATGTGCGGCATGCAGCTGAGTGCTTTCTGCCCCAAAATCTCGCTTTTTGTAGGTACATCTCGCCAGCCTAAAAACTCAACGCCCTCTTTTTCGGCTATAACCTCAAGCATTTTTTTAGCCTGATTACGCTTCAAAGTGTCCTGCGGGAAAAAGAACATTCCCACGCCGTATTCACGCTCGCCGGGCAGATCTATACCTATTTCCTTTGCGGCTTTTTTAAAGAATTTATGGGATATCTGCACCAATATTCCCACGCCGTCGCCCGTCTCACCAGACGCGTCCTTCCCGGCTCGGTGCTCCAGCTTTTCAACTATAGAAAGCGCGTTATCAACCACCTTGTGGCTTTTTGTGCCGTCCACATTCACAACCGCGCCTATACCGCAGGCGTCATGCTCGAATTGCTGTCGGTAAAGTCCCTTTTCGGTCATTTGAAATTCCCCCGTTTTAAAAAAATTAAGCGCCCATAAAGAGAATTATATCCCTTTATGAGCGCCTTTGCTCTTTCAATTTAATATAGTATAACACACTATACCGCGTTTGTCAAATATTTTTAATCGTCGCAGCACTCGTCCTTTTTGGGCGGCACTACGGGCTTCGGTGCCTCGTGCGTTACATCGCCTATGCCCGTGGTTTCGGTGAACACCGTATTTTTTGTTACCATATTTACAGCGTCTGTCGGAATTATCAGCTTTGCCGCAGTGCCGTTTGAAATTTCCGCAAGGGTTTCAAGGCGCTTTATTTCAAGCACCGCCGCGTCTGCCGCAGCCTCCTTTATGGCGCGGATACCATCAGCCTCAGCCTTTTTATTAAGATAAATAGCCTTTGCCTCACCCTCGGCTCTTGCAATGCGCGCATCGCGTTCGCCTTCTGCCGCCAATATCATAGCCTGCTTATCGCCCTCGGCGCGGGTTATAGCTGCCGCCTTGTGACCCTCTGCCTGCAAAAGCGTTTCGCGGCGCTCGCGCTCTGCCTTCATCTGCTTTTCCATCGCATTCTGAATTTCAGCGGGCGGAATAATGTTTTTAAGCTCAACGCGGTTTACCTTCATGCCCCATTTGTCGGTTGCCTCGTCAAGTATCGCGGTCATTTTCGCATTTATTGTATCTCTTGAGGTAAGCGTGCCGTCAAGCTCCAGCTCACCCACAAGGTTACGAAGCGTGGTGGCGGTAAGGTTCTGCAAAGCGTTTAATGGGCTTACAACACCGTAGGTATAAAGCTTTGCGTCATAAATTCTGAAATAAACCACCGTGTCTATCTGCATTGTAACGTTATCCTTAGTAATAACCGGCTGCGGAGGAGAATCCAACACCTGCTCCTTTAAGGTTATCTTTTTGGCAATCGTTTCTATAATCGGCACTTTAACATGCAGACCCGCGCCCCATGTGGTTTTATATTTACCTAAAAACTCAATTACATACTCGGTTGCCTGCGGCACTACCCTTACATTTGCAAATAAAAGTATCAGCGCCAGCACTATGATTCCTATAATTACATACTCCATAAAATTACCCCCTCGATTTATTTTATAAGCGAAGCCGTGAGCTTTTTGTTTTTCGCAAGCATCGGCATAAAGCATTCAAAGGATGAAAGGAAATGCTTATCCGTATCAAGCATTTCTTTAATTGCAGCAGTAGCCTTCTCATCGTTATACGCAGCAGCGCAAAGCACCGCCACAACGGAATTTACGGTATCGCGGTCGCCCTTTACATACATATCCTCTAAAATATCGTAAAGCTTTTTAATCTGCTTTTTATTGCCCGAAGCCATTACCTGCTTGATGTTCGGCACCAAATACTCGCCGAAAAAGTTGAGATACAAAAAATTGCCGTTTACCGCTATGTGATTCTTATACTCATCCTTAAGCGCCGGGAAGAAATCGAGCATTTTCTTTGCAAAGCCCGTAACGGTAATGCTGCCGCCCTTTGAAAAGGACGGTAATTCAACATTGCTGCCGTCCGCCGTGCGCTTTAAGCGTATGCCCATGTTTTTGCGGAGCGTAGCGGTGAAATCCACACCGACCGCCGCTGCGTCCTTGGCATTTTGGCTGTCGTCAAAAAGCCACGCTTCTATTTCCTTCAGCTCGCCGTCGCCCTCTTCGCCTATATCCGCCGCCGACAGCGTATACATCTGCCGTGCCTCATCATAAGCAATCTTTATTTCGCGCTTGTCATTTTTGAAATTTCCGTTTTCCTGCGCCTTAAAGCCCTGCTCATCGAGGAATGGCTGCATTTCCTCAATTACCTTTTCATAATACCTGTTATCCAATTGAAATTCACCTACATTCTGTTGTATGCTTCCATTATACAATATATCCTTCGGTTTCTCAACAAAAATTTATTGCAAATAATATTTTTCTGCGATATAATTTGTTTGTTAGGAGTTTTGCTATGAATTTATCCGATATAAATACCGTCCGTTCGCTGCTTGCAAAGAACGGCTTTACCTTTAAAAAATCGCTCGGGCAGAATTTTTTAACAGACCCGGAGGTCTGCCCTGCCATGGCACGCGCCGCCTGTGATGAAAATACGGGAGTACTCGAAATAGGCCCGGGCTTCGGCGTGCTCACAGCGGAGCTTTCAAAAGCCGCAAAACGGGTCGTGGCAATTGAGCTTGATGAACGGCTAAAAAAGGTGCTGCCCGAAACCCTTGCCGACTGTAAAAATGTTGAAGTAATTTACGGCGACGCCTTAAAGCTTGACCTGAAAGCGCTCATAAAAGAGCATTTCGCGGATTGCGAGAGGGTCGCGGTGTGCGCCAATCTTCCCTATTACATAACCTCGCCCGTAATTATGACCCTGCTTGAAAGCAGACTGCCGATAGACACCGTCACCGTAATGGTGCAAAAGGAAGCGGCCGAAAGGCTCTGCGCCGAGGTGGGAACAAGAGAGGCAGGCGCGGTGAGCGTTGCCGTGAGCTACTACTCAAAGCCGGAAATCCTTTTCGGAGTTGATAAGGAAAGCTTTATGCCGCCGCCGAAGGTGGATTCCGCCGTTATAAAGCTTAAAATACTCGAAAAGCCGCCGGTTAAGGTAAATGACGAAAGGGCGTTTTTCCGCCTTGTTAAATGCTGCTTCGCACAGCGCCGCAAAACGCTTGTAAATACCGTTTCAAACACTGCGGGCATTGAAAAGGAGCGCATAAGAAACGCACTTGATACGCTAGGCATTTCCGAAACGGCGCGCTCGGAGCAGCTG
>CDYU01014809.1_pt1 | contig 20362 bp, 12 predicted proteins | sample 480701 | NCBI WGS metagenome assembly CDYU01 (sample SAMEA3182105, study PRJEB8094) | gut metagenome | biome: human; feature: gut; material: Stool; isolation source: human stools | place: Canada | collected 2013-02-26 | reverse complement strand
CTTCTATGCTACTCATTCATTTTACTCTTTTGATGACTTTAAAAAGCAACTTGCTGTTCACAACAGAAAGTACAATAATTTCCCTATACGCCCTCTTAACTGGAAATCTCCTGCCGATTATTTGTATTCCTTTTTATCCTTCGGCGAAGTTTTCTGATTTTTGTAACACATCATTGACAAACCTACACCGCAATCAGTATCGTTTTTCAGTCTAAACAGTACAGATAAAAATATGCATCAATCATACCGACAACTGTAAAATACAAGAAGTTTTGTATGTTTTCAAGAAAGCATTTTCATCGCTTCGGTAAACACCGCGCCCAGTCCGTCATGAAATACAAGGGCGGCGTATTTATCGTAATCGGTACTTTCCTTATTTATAATCACAAGATTTTCGCCTTTAAAATATATTACAAATCCTGCCGCAGGATATACCGCAAGCGATGTTCCGCCTATAATAAGCAGGTCGGCGTTTTCTATTGCCCTCAGCGCTCCGTTTACGATGCTGTTGTCAAGCTGTTCGCCGTAAAGCACAACATCCGGCTTTAAAACTCCGCCGCATAAACAGTGCGGAATATTCTCTCCGTTTGTTCTGAGATAATCCAACCCATATTCCCTGCCGCAGTCAGTGCAATGAAATTTCGAGGTTGTGCCGTGCAGCTCATACACCTTTTTACTTCCGGCTTTTTGGTGAAGTCCATCTATGTTCTGTGTAACTACCGTTATGTCCTTTCCGTGCTTTTCAAGCTCTGCCAGAGCTTTATGTGTGATATTCGGCTCTGCACTTTCCATAAAGAAATCTCTGAAAAAGCGGTAAAACAAATCCGTGTTTTCAAAAAAGCAGTTATGACTTAAAATTTCTTCCGGCGACATTCCGTAATTAACGGCAGTATGATAAATTCCGTCCTCGCTCCTGTAATCTTTCAGTCCGCTTTCGGTTGACACTCCTGCACCGCCGAAAAACACGGTACGTTCCGAATCATTTATCATTTCGGTAAATTTAAAAATATCATTTTTATTCATTCAAACTTTTCTCCTGACATAAACATAGGTGTTCCCTAGCATTACCTGAAATCACTTTATTCACAATATCTCTACCAATTTATTTATCGCGGGTTATTACTGCTTTATTCATCAAAATATTTTCAACAATGTTTGTGGAATTTTTTTGTTCAATTATCGGAATATTCGTAACTTTTCTTTCACCTATATTTAAAGATAAAACAAAAAGCATTTACGTAAAAAATGTTGTCAAATTCGTCATAACATAATGTATATAAAACTTATAATTTTTCATTTATTTACTTTCGTATTATACACTAAAATCGAATAAAATGCAATAATATCATATTCATAGAACAAATTCCATTATTGATAGATAAATCATTCTATATTTACCTTCGTAACATTGTTAAATAGCGTATTTCAATAGTACACAACTAATTTCATGATTTGAAATAATGGCATACGAGGGCGAATTTATAAAAAATTTCATTTCACCCCTTGACAAAATGCAAAACCTGAGGAATACTATAAGTAGACGTCCTATTTATGAAGGAGTAACGAAATAAAGTTCTGCGGTCCGAAAGGGCGCTGTAACTTCATCTGCGGCTCCGAACAAGGTCGTTATATGAATTTACAGACGCTGTCCGTTCGGATATGCGTTTTTTTGTTTCTCGGAGAACCGATTGACCCGTAAAATCGGTGAAACAAAACGGCGTATGCAGTAGCATAGATCAGCAGAAAAATCTTCCCAAAACAGCACATTGCATGTAGCGGCATATTGCCGTGTCAGCACAAACGAAGAATACCGGTTAAATTCCTTTATCACCCAATGCACTATTATCACGATTTTATCAGCCAATCGGATAATATGGTCTTGGTAGATATTTACGCAGACGAAGGAATTACCGACACTTCTGTTGAAAAGCGGAATGAGTTTAAAAGAATGTTAAACGATTGCCGTCTCGGAAAAATCGACCGCATTTATGTTAAAAGCGCCTTTGCGCAGTCCGAAGCATTGGCGACTTCAAAACGGGTATCGACAATGAACAGAATGAGGCTTGAAATAGGTGGATACTCCAAAAACAAAGTGCCCGAAGAGAAATGCCCTTCACATTCCATGTCCGAGGAAGTGATTGGCAGAACCCTTATATGCTTTTATAACAAGCTGCGCCAAAATGAGAATGTTCTGCCTAAAGACAGTGATGAAAACTGTATAACCGAGCTTGGAAAATACAGCGGCAAATACGCATTAAGCGAGCTTTTATTCTGCGGAGTATGCGGCAGCCCGTTCAGACGGAAAACATTGACAAGAAACGGCGTTAAAAAGATATACTGGCGCTGTCTTTATCATATGGAAAAGGGCAACGACGCCTGCCCGCAGTCAAAAGGAATTGAAGAACACATATTACACGCTGCTATATGCCGCGGGCTTACAAAAAGCATTCCGTGTGAAAACGACGTGCGAAACACGGTTAAAACGCTGCTTGCCTATTCCCTGTTGGACAATCGGCTGCTGCTTGAATACCAGTCGCTTGAAAATATGATAAACGAGCTTAAAGCCAAGGCGGAAACTGCCGAAAAGATATGCCTTGCAACCGGCGGTAATAAGGACCTTTATATTGAGGAAATAAAGAAGTGCTATGCCTCGGTTGCCGATGTGAGAAACCAAATGACCGAGCTAAAAACACAAATTGACAAAAGCCCGGAACACAAAACCGAGCTTGAAAAAATCGATGCCTGTATTTCCGATGAAGAAATAGGTTTTACGGAATATAACGATGAAATTATACGGTATTTGGTGAGCAGTATCACGGTTACAGAGGATATGAAAATAGTAATAACCCTCAAAGGCGGAGTGAAAATTACAGAGCCTATTTATGCTTTAAAAGGCACAAATACTTTCTAAAAATGCTTACAATAACTGCCCTTTTGCACTATAATAATTACAGTGATAAGAAAAGGGTAATTATCTGCGTTTTAAAAGGAATTTTAGATGTTTGCTTTTCTGTAAAATTGGCACATCTTTGTTTCACAATATGGAACACATAGAAAAACCCTTGATTATTCAAGGGTTTTTCGTGTTTTTGAGTTTCTTTAATGTTTATTATCCTACGGCAAACATTTGCCCGTTTACGTACCCGCGGCAGACTCGAACTCACAGACGCATAAAAAATTCCTGCTTATACAGAAAAACCGTTTCCTTATCACTTAAAACGCAAAAGTGATCGGAAACGGTTATTTTTTGCATATTCGAAAGGTGATTTTATGAGCAAAAATGAACAGACTAACCCCTTGGTGCAAAGCATTAAAAAAAGGCTTTATAATAAATGTTGGGGGTAAGCAAGTATAGCCTACGAAGAAAAAATAAGATAAAATAAAAAAGTAGCGAAGGCTGTAATAATAAAATTAAAGTTCTTAAAAGAAACGCATACGGTTATAAAAATTTCAGGAGATTCAGAAACCGTATTTTACATATATTTTCTCATATGCAACAAAACAAAGAACAAGCAGCTGCCTATTAGCAAACTGCTTGCACTCTATTTCTCATTTCAACTCTTTGCCCCAACTATTGACAAAGAGCCCAAAGATAGTTCAGATTCCAATAGGTGTTTCAATCAGTCGATCATATACCGATAAACGCCTGATTTTTCTTTAAGCTTTGCTGAAGCTTTTGGATATCTACTTCACGCACACTCTTGCCTTCTTTTGATGCTAAACCAACCGCTGTTCCTGCTGCCTCTCCGATGCAGCAAACCGTCGGCATAATTCTATAAGAAGCCTGAGCTCCGTGATCCGAAGAAATGCATCTTCCCGCAACGAGTATATTATCGGCATTTTTCGGTATCAGGCTACGGTAGGGTATTGTGTAATATTCTCCCTGGGCAAAAAAGTAATGACTGGTTCCGCTTCCTTCAGGATTATGAATATCAATATCATAATTACAAGCGGCAATGGCGTCTTCAAACTTAGTGCACCCTTTGCAATCCTTTTCAGTTAAAACATAGTCGCCCACGATCATGCGACTTTCACGGACACCGATTTCCGCTGCAGTCATCATCAAAAAGCTGTTTTCAAGACCGTCTGCGTGCTTTTTCATAAAATCGTAAACTTCATATACCTGCCGACGCGCAATCACTTCTGCCTCTGTAACCTCTTCCGGTACAGTAGGATTCTTTTTTACAACTCTTGTAGTATTGAAATGGAGCACATTGGGAACAAGCGTCTTAAACACGAGAATATTTTCTCTCGGGTTAATAAATTCCCCGGCTACCCGCGCTTTTTCATACTCAAGCTTAAGTTTGTCAAAACTTGCCAGAAATTTTTCGACATCGACATTCCCAAGACGGAAACAAAGGGTCATCGGTTGACATAAATGATCCTGCTCTCGTCCGAGTACGGTAGGACAATCGGCAAGATAAGCAAGCTGAGCATCTCCCGTAGCATCAATGAAGTAATCCGCATTTACCGTCATTTCACCGCTTCTCGTCGCTACCGTCACAGATTGTACCCGTAAATTATCTTTTTGTGCTCTGCAAAGATACGCATGAAACAGCAAATCTATATTTGCTTCAGCAACCATTTCATTCAAGATGTATTTCAATTCCTCTTCCAGAAAAGAATCACCGCATAAAGCGTGACGTTCCTTCAGTCGCTCATTTATTGTTTTAAAAATACCGGCCGAAAGAGCTACAGTGTTGTTATTGATTCTAGTAGAATAGGGCATGAAGGGATTGACCAGACAATTAACAGCCGCGCCGCCAAGGCAATTTGATTTTTCAATGATAATAACGCGGGCTCCTTCTCTGGCTGCCGCCAACGCAGCGGCTACCCCTGCAAACCCGCCTCCGATCACAGCAATATCATATTTTTTCATTGTATCACTCTTTTCTTTTTTTATCATTATAACATTAAAATGAAAACTAATCTAATACTATCCGCTTAAAAACTTGCACAAAAGAAACTTTTATGCTACAATAATTAAAAAATATTTAATCAGGTGAAGAAATGCAAAATCTTCAGGTCATGATTGATCAGCTTACCAAGGGGCGTCATTTACATATCAGCATCTTGGATCTTACCGGCATATTAAATAATACGATGACAGAAATTTCGTTTAAGAATGTGATTCATTCAAAGCGCTTTTGTGATATTGCAAAATCAACAGACAAAGGTTACCGTACCTGCTTGCGTTGTAAAATGCTTGCCAATACAAAAGCGATTCATGAAAAAATGCCGTTTTACGGGCACTGCATCTATGGATTGTGCGAGGCTGTTTTTCCCGTTGTAATGAACGAGACGGTCTTTGCAGTCGTATATATCGGAAATGCCGTGATTGATAAAAAGCAAACAACGGAGCGAATAAAAAAGGTATGCAGCTATACGGGTGTGAATTTCTATAAACTTAAAAAAGAAATCAATCAATGCGAATATACGAGGAATGCCGCCGAACTTTTGCAAATTGCGGAACTGGTCTCTGACTATTTGAAATTGCTTTATGAGCATGCGCCCCCTACGACAAAAAAACTCCATTGGCTGGTTTCCGTCATGAAATGTTTTGCAGATGAAATGTATTGTTCAAACATTTCATTAAAAGAGCTGGCGACCACTTATCAGAAAAACGAAAAATACCTCGGCAGGCTCTTTCAAAAAGAGCTTGGAACCAGCTTTCATGAATATTTAATGCAGCTCCGTCTTCATAAAGCAGAATCTTTACTTCTTCGGGGCAGGGATAATATAATTGATATTGCATTTGATTGCGGCTTTAATAATATCTCATATTTCAACAGATCCTTTAAGAAGAAGCACGGTATGACGCCAAAGGAATACCGTATGAAAAATGGGAAAATTTGAATGTGACATAATTTTGCTCTGTTTTCCTCAAAGAGGGACAGAGCTTTCATTTTTTCAAAATCCTTCATATATGTATACGCGCTTTGTATAGGCAAGGCGATTACGGCAAATCAATAATTAGACTGCGCTCTAACCTCAAAAGCATAAGAAAAGCGGCTCAAACAGACAAAGTTGAGTCGCTTTTAGTGTAATTTGGCAGAATACGGAGCCAAACAAAGATGAATATGCTTTATAATCTAAAAAATAACCGAGGTTTTAAGAAATGTTTCAAGCTTATCATTAGAAATATATTTTGATATAAGCTTTATAAACCCTTTCCTGTTTTCCGTGCCTGTAAGCTCAAACATCTGATGGTAATGATATTGCAGAGCTTGAGGAGTAATAAAAAGCTTTTTCGAAATTTCGGCGTTGGTCCGGCATTTTAAAGGTTTCTTCCAAATAGTGCTGTAATATCTTATTTTTCCTCACGGCATTTACCTCTTTATCAATATAAAGATTCCGTGCATTTTGTCCCGTTACGCCTATCACGTCTATTAGGGCAAATTCTTTTGCAAGCCTTTCCTCAGCGGTTTTCCGCAAATCGGATTTTATTACGGCGCAGCTTTGCTCGGTTACGGAGCGGATGACTCGTCTTTTCCGCTCTGTGTTTAATTCAAACACAAAGGGCTTTCCGCTGTCCTAAACCGCCAAGCCTACTCTGCCGTTTTTCTGCGGTCTTACCCTGCACAAAATGAATGCTGTCGTTGGATACCATATAATTAGCCTCGCTCGGGTACAGTCCGTTTTCTTTCAGCTCATCATATGTAACGGCACTGAAAAAGCCAACATTTCGGGATAATACTTTGTATAATGTTCGGTTATTGTGTGCTGCATAATAATCGCGAACACGCTGTTGTGCACTCTATAATCTGTTTATGCTGCCCGACAGAACGAAAATAGGGCGGATAAACAGCCGATATTTCATTCTGCTCCGGTAACCCTTACGGTATCAAAGTCGTAAAAGCCGTCAGGTTCGGTGCACGCCTTTTTAAAGCCTAACCTTATAGGCTTTTCCTTTTCAAACATTCCTATACAAAGCGTGTATTCACCCGCAGGTACGTTTTTAAGGTTAAGCTTAAAGCTTTCCTCGGTAACCGTTTCCGCCTGCCAGCGAAGATTGGCGCCCGTTTCCTCAAACACGGTGTACTCCGCGCCGCCCGTGCCTACAAGCTTAAGCTTTACGGTATACGGGTAATACGCCCTGCAAAAGCCCTTGTTTTCTATCCATACACGCATTACGGTCGGCAGCCCCGATACACACTCGGGTATTACCGCGCCGTTAATAAAATACCAGTACCCTAACTTATTTGCAATGCGGTCGGCAAAATAGGGGTATTTTTCAAGAAACTGCCGCGGATAGCCGTGAAAACCGCAAAACGTTGCGTGTGAAAGCCGCAGCGCCTCATAAACCGGGTAGCCGTCCTTAAAGCGCGCGGGGGTGGCGGAATAATGCCTGAAATGCTCAAGCTCCAAATCAATAGGAGCGTTCTTATAAAACGCGTCATACATAAACGGCGTGCGCATAGTATCATAGCCGTACAGCCCGCAATCGGCATAGCCTGAGTACAAAACCGAATCGTCCCTAAGACCTAACCCTTTTCCGGCGCAGTAATCCATAAGATATTTCCGTTCGCTGCCGTCGGTAGTATCAAGCGCGTTTATCATATCGTCGTTTACAAGTATATATGTATCGGGAAAATACTTTAAGTGCAGGTCAATGTGGTGTCTTACCGTTTCAAGCGAAAAATGGTTATCGGTGCACCACTCGGTATGCCCCTCGCCCCAGGTGCCGTAAGTGCCCACATCTATAAATTCCACGCGGCTGTCTCCGTTGAATTTTCTGCCGTATTCCGTCATAAAGCGTTCCAGCTTTTCAAGAAAAACGGGGTCGCCGTAATCAGGCTGCCAGCTGCCGTTGCTGCAAAACCACCCGTCAGCGCCGCTTTCCTTTACCCACTCGGGCGTTGCGAATTTTATTACCTCAGAGCACTCAAAGGTGCAAAGCCTGAAGGAAAAGGTGTAGCCTATATTGCCGTATTCCTCCATAATTCGGTCAATATATGCCCAGTCATACACACCCTCGGTTTTTTCTATATCAGACCAATCTATACGCAGGTAAAGGTGGTTAAGCCCGGGGAAATCGGTCATAGTATCACCCTCGGTGCCGCCGCGGTACTCCGCGCGGCGGCAGCCGTTATCTATATAGTGCCAATACCATCCCTTATGCGGGTTTTTTAGCACCGTAACATCATCAGATAAATAGCGGTAATCGCGGTATCGGCTGTCGGCAGAGTAATTCCCAGCAATAAACGGCTTTTTTATATCCTTATACATCAGTAACACCCCGTTTTTAAATTCACTTATCGGACATATTAAAATACACACACGCCGGCGCAATGTAATTTTTCTTTATGTATTCCTCGGCGCTTTCCCACTCGGGAACCTCGCCAGGCTTTAAGCGCCTTATGCAATAGCTGTTCCACAGCTTGTAAAGCGATACCTCGCCCTCGCGCAAATCGGCAATTTCAAACGGGCGGGCTATAAGCTCCCCTGCCTCGTCGATTCTGCCAAGCCCCACCAAGGCGGAAATGCGGTAATATTTTATTCTCCCGTTTTCCCGCAGCTCCTCAGAAAGCGCGGCGTATACCCTGAGTATTTCTTCAAAACGCTCGTTTGCGTTAAGCAGCGCCATATAGTGCTTTAAAAGCCCGTATGAGCCGCTGTCAAGCGCAAAAGCCTCGCCCGCATATTTTATTGCGGAGTCAACAGACCCGTCAGCCTCGTCAATATAAGAAACCGCACTGAGCGCAAACGCGTTCTTCTTCAAATCAATTGATTTTATAAGCTGCTCACGCGCTTTTTCCCTCTCGCCGTTTCCGAAAAGGCACAGCCCTAAATGCATACGCGCAAACCAGCTGTCATTTTGCGCAATTGCTTTTTCAAGCAGCGGTATATAATCCTTTTGTATCATAAATCCGCTTTTCTTCGGGTCCTGCGGCTCGCAGAAGGCGCCGTTTTCAACAAGCTCCAGCCACGGCTTTTCTTCCTCGGTAATGCTATCTCTGCCAAACGTTATCTTACTGCAAAGCGGCGATTTTCCGCATTCGGCACGCCTTACCGCCTCAACATACCCCCAGCCGCTGCCGTTTTGCAGCCGCTCGCCGGGTACGCCCACAATGCTTGCGGCAGTTCTTTTAAGCTCTGCATCTAAATACTCCTGCGGTATAAGCCGCTCCCTGACATCATTTACGGCAGTCGCCCAATCATCCCCGTGCACTGCCTGCGGGTCGGCTTTCATAATTCCGTATGCCTCTATCCATTCCCACACGGTGTTTGCGGGCATAGGTATGCACTCGCACTGGGTTCTTGCAAGCCCCGCCTGAATTTCAAGGTAGGGCAGCGCCGGCTTTGAAAGAAAGCTCTGCCATTTTCTGCCGCCTCTACCCATTCCCCAGCGGAAAAGCTTTCTGCCGCGAAGCCGTGCGGTAGAGGTCTGGGCAAGCCCCACGCCCTCGCCGTTAAGCGCAGCAATAAATTTACGGCGGTCATCAGGCACCCTGAAAAAGAAATCCGCGGCGTTTTGCTGCATACAGGTATAGCTTATATCGGTATTTTCGTAATAGGGCATACCCACCACCTTAAGCCCGTTTACGTAATCGTGCGTATAGGCTGAGTCGGCGTCTACTATTATTCTTGTATCCACCGTTTCGGGCACCGCTATGTTCGACCACCAGTACATAGGTATTTCCCTGCCATGGCAGTTATTTATTCTTACGCGTATCATAAGCTGACCGTATTCATCGGATAAATAGGCGTCAACCTCATACACCACGCCCCTTATGCGCTCAAATTCATAAAAACGCAAAACGGGGTTTCCGGTATCGCGGTCGGTCACCCTTTCGCAGAACATTTTTTCGGTTGTAAAGGGCGTGTGGCCTATAAAGCCTATATTCCACTCAACGCCGCCCGAAAACCACGCGTCGCGCACCGCCAGATTTCCAAACTGCAATACCGGGTTATGGTAGAGCAGCTCCTTTTTTTCGACCTTATCATAAAGCGACCATAGGCGGCAGCCGTATTCGGTTAAAAACACTGCCTTTAATCTGTCGTTTTCAAGAATTGCCGCTTTTACCCTGCGCGGCTTTTTATCTCGGTCATATGATTCCCTCAGCTTATACGGCAGTATATTATTTACCGCCCCATACCCGAAATATATTTTTTCGGGCAGGCTTTCACCCTTTAAGCCGGAGTGAACGTCCTTTTTAAGCGATAAATCGGGGTAATCGGTTTCCTCCCCCAGCGCCGCCGCGTTAAGCTCTATATCGGTAAATTTAAGCTCATTCATTATTCCCGCATGCCTCCAGTAATTCTATATGCACCTTTTCAAATCCCGCCGTGTCGGTTTTTGCGCACCAGTCGGCGTTTATAAGCTTATCGGTAAGCGCGGCAGCGGCAGCCTTATCAAGCCCGCAAAGCAGCTCGTAATCCTCAGCGCCCGCGCGCATCATTTCAAGCCTTGCGCTGCCGAGCGGTTCGTTTTGCGTGGGGTAAACTATATTTGTATCCCCCGCGGGAAGATACTCGCGGCTTTCGGGAACGCCCATTATTTTAAACGGAACAGAAGGCTCCTTATAAACATCCTGATTTTTCGCCTGCGAGCAGAAGCCCCAGTGCAGATAGCCGTTCATACCGAGCTTATAATTAAGCCAGTGTATCAGTCTTGCCGAAATAAGCGGCATATCCAAAAATCGGTTAAGATACGGCGCCGTAGGCCAGCAGCAGGTGTAAAACCATACCTCCTTGCCCGATATTTCCCTGTCGTATTCCTTTTTGTGCAGCTGGTAATGCCTTGTTAAAAGCACCGGAATATCAACACCTTGCAGAGCCACACGGGGAAATTGCCGTTTCGGCATATGCCGAGGGCGGAACGCTTGTGTTCACCGTATCGGATAACGGCGCGGGCATACCGCCCCAAAAAACTGATACCATTCTCACAAAAGCCACATCGGGCTACGGACTTAAAAACATAAACGAAAGAATAAAGCTGCGTTTCGGCGAGGAATACGGGCTGCGGCTCACATCCCCCCGCAGCCCTACCGTTTTTACAATTACACTGCCGCTTATTCCGCTTGAGCCGCAGTAAATGATTGGCAAACCCAAATGCCCCCCTGTTTCGTCTTTACCGAAACAGGGGGGCATTTACTAACATCTACCATCTAATATCTATCTGAATTTATAACTCACCTAAAATATTAACACCGTTTATAAATTCACAGTCGTTTGCAAGCCTTGCGCCCTTATTCCCGTAATCTTTCAACGAAAAGCCAAAACGCACTGCGGCGGAAATATCCCCGTCAAAATATGTTTCGCAGGTCACTTCATTGCCGCTTTGCAGCTCTGAGAGCTTGCAGGCGGGTCTTGCCGCTATAATATTATTATCCTTATCAAGCAGCACAATATCGCAGCTTTTCATTGAGTGCGGCGCCGAAAAACCGTAATTTATAAGCTTCAGCTTAATTTCGGTAAAGCGCCCCGCTTTTGAAATTTCCGCGTTTTTCGCCGCTATATGGTAGCCGAGAAAATCCCTTATATATTCATAGCAGCTGCGCTCTATCGCCTTGCCGTCGGTGCCTGCAAACCACTCGGGGTTAAAGGGCATACCGTTTTCGGTAAGCATTTCGGTCGTTACAGGCTCTGTTTTCCACCGTTCAATAGAGTAGGAATTTTCCCTTGCCCATTTTTCCTCATCCTTGCCCCGCTTTTCCTTATAGTTATGCTCTATGCTGAACGAGGTGAAATGATGCTTTGCAAGACGTTTCGCAATAGGAAAGCCCAATAAATTGCAGCGGTCGTCCACCCAGGGCATTTCGCCATCCACCGTGAAATAAGGCGTTTCCTCGGTCAGCTGCTCATAATACGGGCTGTCGTCCTTAGCGCCTGAGTTCCACTGGTGGGGCTCATCCAGTATATAATCATCGTGATACCCTACCCTCGCTCTGCGCATATCGTATTTATCAAGAACGTTCTTTATCCATACATAGCGCACCTGCACCGGCAGATTTTCGGGTATATTATCAAGCAGGTGGCTGAGTATGGTTTTTCTGTCCTGCTTAGCTCCGCCCGACCATTCGCCCCACGGTCCCAAATATCCCGCCTGAAAAGCATAAATCACATCACGGTTGCGCGCAATCACGTTTTCAAGCTGGTCAATGTGGCGCATTATCTGTTCTTCCTCTACGTCCTCTCTTGCCCAGCCCTCTTTATCGTCGTGAAGAATATAGGCAAACCGCAGCAATATTTTTATTCCCTTTTTGCGGCAATAATCAAAAAAGCTTTCAATGCTGTTTATCGCGACATCGTCTAAATCCTTTTCTTTGTAGTTGGTAAGATAAAAATAATGCTGGGTAATAAGGGGTCTGTCCTCCTTATATTTTTCAAGACATTCATCAAGAAACACATAAGGGTCATAGCTGAAAAGCCCTTCTTTACCCGATACCTCCATTTTGGTTTCCATTCTGAAGCCCCTATCGGGGTTTTCAAGCAGTATTTCCGTTTCCTTGCCGCGCAGCGGCTTAAATTCAAATGTTTTCATAGCGAAATATCCTTTTAAATTAGTTTCGGCGGATGCTCCCACCCGCCGAATTTTTTTACTTTATCGGCTCAGAAGAACCTTTCTGCAAGCTGCCAGGTCTGCCGCAGTCACGCTGCCGTCGCCGTTTAAATCGCACATAAAGTTTTTATCCTTCGTGCCCGCAGTCACCTTTTTAAGGACTATAAGGTCAAGCAGGTCGGTGCTGCCGTTAAGACTTACATCAGCCCCGCCGGTAAGTGACTTATAGCTGCTTACCGCCGCGGTAAGTGCAGCGGAGTTTACAACGTTTTTCTTTTCATAGTGTGAAAGCGTTTCGTAAGCGCTGTATGCCGCGTCTATCAGCCCGGTGCTTTCGTCTGTTGCGGCTACCTCGCCAATGCCGTCAATTGCCGCCATTGCACCGGCAAGCGTATCGGTTTTTTCATACGCTATATCCGCAAATGAAATTTTCCCGAGCCTGCTGCCTGTCGCGTAAACATCCACCATGTCAATAGTTTCTGCATCTGCCGAGATATTCGCTCCTGAATATACAAACTGCTTTCCGTCATAATTCAGAATTACGCGTTCTCCCGCATATATCAGCTCCATATTTATCCAGCGGTCATACGGTGAATAATCATCGCCAAAGTATTCAACATAGCTATACCATTTTTCCCCGCCGCACACCACGCGCATTTGAGTTTTGTAAATATATATGCTATTGCTATTAAGGCTGAATGTCATTAAAACTGCATCGGAATCATTGGCTACCGAGCCGTCAATATAAAAGCTTGCCTTAAACGCGCGGATATCTTCATAATCGGTCTTCTCGCGGAACCAGCTGCGCCCGTTGTTGCCGCTTTCAGCCAACACGGCAGCCTTTCTGCCCGCAATCGTTGCAACGGAGTATTTCGGTGTGCTCCATGCACCGCTCCAATAATCACCCAACATTTTTCCGTCCTCAAAATGGTCTAAATCAACGGCTTTTATGCTATCACGTGTTTCGGAAATATCGGTTATTTTTATACTCTTTATTGATACCTGACCGTTTTGCCCGTAACGCCCGAACCGAATTACACCGCTTTCTCTGTCGGGGGCGGCATCAGTGGTGAAAAGCTGTGTGCCGTTAAGATACATTGAAAGAGTATTGCCCTTGCAAATTATCTTAACCGTTTTGTATTCATCCGAGCCTATACCGGTACCGCAATATGTCTGCCCTGTTAAATGATTAAAGATTCTGCTCTGCTGCATTCCTATTTTTTCGCCACCGGGCAGCGCCAGAATAACACCGTGATTCCAACTGACGCCCGTAAATTTCAGCTTCATTTCAATTTCAAAATCTTTAAGCTTACAGGCGCCCGCACCGATAGTCCAACCGGAAACATTCCCAAAATTGGTAGGTGCGTCTTCTTCCCACGCAAGATTATAAACATACGCTTGTTCCTCGTTGTTATATGTACCCTTGGCGGTTAGCGGAAAAGCGGAATAAGCGTCGGCGGAGTAATCAGCATCGGTTACCTCAGCAACATCACGCGCCCTTGATTCAAACACTTTAACATCGGCAATTTTTGTGCCGGCGTAGCCTAACATCAAAGCAATATCACCCTTGGAATCTGCCGATTTTAAATCTCCCCTGTACCAACAAATGCCGTCAAATATTATTGAAAAACGGTTTTCATATACCGTAAAATCAACCGAGTGCCATTTTTCCGAGCCCTTGCCGCCCCATTGGTCGCGGATCTGCCCCTCTTTACTTCCTATAAAGGTCATATCGTCTTGCGCCCAATAGCTTTGCCCGAAGCTGTACACATTGCTTTCGGTTTTGCAAAGCTGCGCTATTACAGGTCCCCAAATATTTGAGGTATGTTTAGCCTTATTACTCAAATTCGGTTCCTTAAATTTATAGCTTAATTTAATATTTTTATAGCCTGTGCCCTCTTTGTTAAGGGTGAGCGTATAGAAATTATCGCTTATGCTTTCAATTACAGGCAAACCGGAGAGTGTTTCATCACTCAGCTTTATGCCGTCCTCTGCGCCCTCTTCTGCCAGAGTATACGCAATTTCTTTCCCGAACAGGGTATATGTGGGAGTTGCCGTTTCGTCCTCTGCCGCCGCGGTGCAAAGCCCCGCCGCCGATGCGGTTAAAATCAGGGAAAGAGCCAAAGCCGCAGTAAGTACGCGTTTTGAAATTTTTAATTTTCCGAACATGATTGGTCTCCTTTTCATAAATAATTTTATTCCGGCAAGCAGTCTTTTGCCAAAATATCATATAATTATTGTATGTTCATATGATATTTTTGTAAATATTTTATTTTTGCTTTTTGTTTTTGATTTTTGCTTTTATTTAAAAAGCGGGTCAGGCTATTGTCGTTTTCATGCCACCATAATCAACAATTTTTTGAGTATTGTCAAATCCTGAGAGGTAACGCTGCCGTCGCCGTTTAAATCACACATAAAGTTTTTATTATTTATGCCGACTGTCACCTTTTTAAGGGCTATAAGATCAAGCAGGTCGGTGCTGCCATTAAAGTTTACATCCGCACCGCCGGAAAGTGACTTATAACTGCTTGCCGCCGAAATAAGAACAGCGGAATTTACAACATTTTTCTGCTCCGCCTTGCCTAAGCCTTCATACGCCGAATAAGCGGTATCTATACGCGCGGCACTTTCCGCACAGGGTTCTACCGTGCCTATCGAATCAATAGCGTCCATGGCGTTTTTAAGGCTGTCAATATATTCAAAGCGCATATTCGCAACCGCACACCTTGCGTTTCCGTCGGATGATACATAACCGCCGTCAAATTTAAAGTAATCATAATCCCCAAAGGATGCTTTATATTCGCTTACAGGCGCTGCCGACACGCTGTGTGTGTGACCGTCAAATACAAATATAATTCGGTTGTCTGTAAATATAACCTCAATATCTATCCGGCGGTTAGGTATTGTCGCGGCGTAATCAGCCCCGTAATTATCGGCATAATTTATCCATTTATCGGCGTTTTTATATGTGCCGTCCTCATTTCTTACCGGATAGGTCAAACGCAGCTGATTTTCATAAACATCAATTTTTACCGCGCATTTTGAAAAATCCGTTGCAAAACCCAGCTCCATTCTGTGCGCCGTGCCTGTCGGGTTAAACATGGTGTCGGTCATATAAACGCTCATTCCAAACGCAAAATTATCTGTGCTCGGTCTGCCGGTAAATACAGCGTTTCCGCCGCCCGCCTTCCAGCTATGCCATATATGCGCCTGCCTGCCGCCAATATTTCCGGCTACAAATTTCACCTGACCCCACGAGGTCACCGCACCCGAGGTATCGTCGCCGTTTTCATAACCGTAACGCTTTTTCACCGAATACGCCTTGCGCGCCTCTAAATCGGTATTATCCGTTATTTTTATGCTCTTAAAGGCTACTACCTCTGTTTTAAGCGTTCCGTCAACATAAAGCTCATAGGCAACAAGGCTGTTTTCCCTTTCTGCCGCTGCATTTTCATATGCAGCAATTATAGCGTCGTCAAGGTATAACTGAATATATTCCTCCTTGCACACCGCTTTTACCTTGTGGTATTTTCCGTCGTGAATGTTTTTGCCGTGCATGGCTTCCCCGGTTTTAACGCCGTTTTTGAAATATCTTACAAGTGAGCCGGATATTTCTATCCTTGTGTTTCCCGGTAAAACAAGCGCAAAGCCCCTTTGGTAGGTGTTTTCACCCGAAAAACCCTCGGTTCTGAACTCCGCCTCAACCGTGTAATTTTTAACCTTGGAATATTCCTTTACTCTTTCGGTCCAGCTGCTGTTACTGTCATAATAGTAGAAATTGACCCTTTGCTGCATATTTGCATTAAGCACAAGCTCTCCGGCGGTCTTGCTGTATACTCCGTTTTGGCTGAATCCGAGCTTTGAAAGCGGGGCAGCCGAATAATCCGCGTTAATAACCGTGGCGGCGTCCTCAACGGCAGTATAAGTAACCTCAAGGTCTGAAATTGCGGCGGAGTTTCCTAACGTAACCGAAAGCTCACCTGCTTTCGGTGCGGCTGAAAGCGTACCTCTGTAAAGGCAGGCACCGTCAATTAAAAACGTTATATTATCGCCCAAAAGGGTAATTTCGGCTCTGTGCCAATTGCTGTCGTTGAGCCCTGAATATTGGTCTGCTGCTACTTCCTTGCCCTCTGCCACAGCCATAGCCTGCGCTGCCTGCCAGCGCCCCATATGGAACATATTGCTGCCGGGCATAATTACCTTCAGCGTATCTTTAAACGCCCCGACCTTGAAATTAAGGGCTATTTTGAAATTCGCCGCGCTTTCACTAAGTATAATTTTCTGTGCCGCGGCTGATTTATTTTTCACTATTCCCGAGCGGCTGTTTATGCTGCTGTCCGTTATTACCTCTAGTCCGTCGGCACTGTCTGCGGCGGAAAGCGCGAATTTCTCCGTTTTGCCGAATACCCCGTAGGTAGGCGCTTCCTGCTCGGGCGGCGTTTGAGTGCCTACCCATACCTTAACAATTTGCCCCGCGGCTACGCTTACGGTATTACCGATTTGAGCAGTCCGGCTATCCGCCACCCAATATTTATCCCTGTAAACACCGCTTTGGTAACACATGTCTTTATCTGTATTAAATGTATATGTTCCGCCCTTGGTCGAGGTGAGTATAAATTCATTATCTCCGGTATTCAGCATAAGCCCCAGCCCGTCATTCTGAGAGGTATATGTAATACTGCAGCCGCCAAAGCTTTGTGTTTCGGTAAATTCCGAAACCGGGGCGTATGTGTAGCTGCCGCCCGATTTACTCACACGGCACAGCGCGCCGTCCTTTACCCTATACTCGCGCTCGCCGTTAAATTCGGCAACACTGCGCTCGGCTGTCGCCCGCGCTAATGGTACATACATATTATTTATAATTCGGTTAAAGCTGCGTATCGCGTCGGTTACTCCCTCTCTTTCGGTCCAACCGCGGTACACGCGCCCCTCCCAGTAGGCGTTATACTCATATGCCTTTACTCTGGCGGCATAATCCGCCTCGCTCTCGTCAGCCCCGCGCACCGGTCTTGCCGCCTGTATATTGGCATACATACCCTCGCCGCTGTTTTCAATTCTGTCGTCACGGTAGCAATACGGCATAAAGCCGCCGCCTATTGAAAAAATTTTGCCCGCAATATTGCTGTAATCGTAGGTTGTGCTGCATTCGGCAAGGTGGGTAAGGTTATCTGCCGATTTCGGCTGTAAATAGCCGTCTATATTATCCCAATCGGAATAATATATATCCTCGCCCACCATATCTATGCCCGTGGTTGCGGCAAGGTCTGTAACGTCATCGGCAATGCCCGCCATATTGCGCCCCGCTCCGCTGAAATTAACGCGGGTAACGCAATTATATGCGCTGTTATGCACAATATCCCCCAGCGCGCTAAGCTGGGCAAACAGGGCGTCCCTCTGCCCGCCCGTCCAGCAGTATTTATCGTGCTGCGCGGCGTTATTCCACCAATAGGGCGATTTTGCGGTGCCGCCCTCGGCATATTTTTCAAAGGTATCTGCACCCTGGTCAACCTCGTTATTTACCTGTATCATCACACAGCGGCGCTCGGTATCGTTTTTCGCCAGCCATTGCATCATAGCGGCAAGCGCGTTTTGCTCGGCTGCCATAGTGGCGGCGCACGAAAAATCAAACCATACGCCCGTGCCCTCGTAATTTTCGGGGTATACGCGTTTATATGTATCGGTATTATTCAGTATATAGGTCGGTGCAAGAGCTCCGCCGCCGCAAACATTGGTGCCGAACCACAGCCACTGAACCGTAAGGTCATATTTATTAAGGAAATTATAATAATACTGTAAACGCGAAAAATCGTACACTCCGGCTGATTTTTCAATGTTTGACCAGTAAATAGGTATGTTTACCGAATTAAAGCCGTCCTCCTTCACCTTACGGAAGGTCTCTTCTATAAACTCATCCCTGAGCTTCGCCGCAATTTCTAAATATTTTGCCTTTTGCTCAGGGGTGTAGGCGGCGCTGTTTTGGTAGTAATCCACCTCCGGCAGACCATATTCCGCTCTTTCGGCAGCGGAAAGCCTGCCTTTATCCTCCATATACCAATCGGCGCGCAGCTGCATGGAATACGCAAGGTACGGCGCACCCTTATATTCAATATATTTTCCGTTTTCCCCCATAACCAGCCTTGAAACACAGTCTGTACCGGAAGCATAATCAACCGCTGCGGCGCTTGCGGGCATTCCACTCACAGCACCCAAACCCAGCGCAAGCGATAATAACAAGGCCAATAACCCTTTTGGATTCTTTTTACCGGGCATAAAACTCAACTCCCAAGTTCTATTTTGCACTTTCAACAAACTATACCTTATAATTCATAATTTAATTATATATTATTGCAAAACAGATTGGCAATATCCTATTTTTTTGATTTATTGTTGCTTTTTGCTGATTTGAAAATCAGATATAAGGATAAAAATGAATACAAATACACAGAAAGAGATTCCCGATTCAAAGGACGCATAGGGATATTATTGTATTTTCTGCCGCACGAGAAACAATGCCGAGGTCTCCGATTATTACACAAGCGAACGCGAAGATAATAACATATTCGGAAAGCTCACAGTTTTTTTCGCAAATACAATTATATATATTTAATTCCCGTCATTCACCGGCATTTTAAATTTTCACGCATCTTTTTCTCGTTGTTTTCTCAAACATTATTATATAGCTTAAAGAATTTCATGATTTGAAATAATAGCATACATCAGGCTTGCTTCCGTCTGTTACCTCAACCCCAGTGATGATCCGGTCATCACTCATCGCAATATGTGTTTTGTATCCGAAAAATGTGGATGTGGCCGTCTTGTGCCCAAATCTTGCATCTTCATCATCTTTAGAGCGAATCTGCCGAATGCGGTCGCTGTCCGGCAGTTCCTTTATACGATTGTATAATGCCTTGATCTCGGCATTGTCACTCGCTTCTACTCCACCTTGTATTTTTTCAAGCAATTCGTAGGTATATGCTACTTCTTCGGATAATTCTGCCTCTATGTATGGTTTCTCCGGAAATCTTTCGGATAGATCATATTCATGCTTGTATATTTCTTTGCGAAGCTGCTTGGTTAAGTCCCTGAGAACCTGAGTTGCGCTTTTTGCCCTCACCGCAGCTTCGATGTGCGTCGCATCGACGATGATCGTTCCGGATTTGATCAGCCCTTTTTGAATCGCCTGCTGAATCGTCTCTTTCAGCATATCCTCCGGTATGTCCTCTGTGATCCGCGTCTTTCTGAATTTCGTCAATAGACTGGGGTCAATCATCTTGTCTTCCGGTGAAAGGCCAAGAAAGTATTTATATGCCATATCTGTTTGAGCTCTGGAAATAAGTTGCTCATCTGACAGGTCATACAGCTTCTTTAAGAACAGCAGCTTTAACATCATCTCCGGTTCTTTTGCCGGTCGACCGAAGTTCTCGCAATATTGCTTGCGCATCATGGGATTTACAAAGCTGAAATCTATGCTGTCCTTTAACCTCCGCAGAATATGATCCCGAGGAATGATCGCCTCATATAATCCTTGATATGGCGACAAATCCAGTACCTTCTGTGAGTTATCCTTCAGCATATCTTTCCCACCTTTTCTGTTTCTATTATACCATTTTTTAAATCAAAACCACCGGTTCAACCGGTGGTTTGCTCCACCCCTATAAGGGGTGATTACTGGCTTGACCCCTAAAATGGGTTTCGAAAGTTTAGCACCGCATTACATTCTCCGGCAACCGCTCACGTGAGGTTGTCTTTTTTTGCCTACTTTCTCTTGTCACCCGTAAACGGGTCAGTAAATTCTTTTATACTAATCTGGTCTGCTGCATAATCTTCTTCTAACTGATTCCTTATGTATTCCGCTAT
>CDYU01007905.1_pt1 | contig 20466 bp, 15 predicted proteins | sample 480701 | NCBI WGS metagenome assembly CDYU01 (sample SAMEA3182105, study PRJEB8094) | gut metagenome | biome: human; feature: gut; material: Stool; isolation source: human stools | place: Canada | collected 2013-02-26 | reverse complement strand
ATTTCAAACATTTTTCTTATCTTTGTGCCATTATCAACAATATACATTATTAATATATGGCTGCTGACGATAAAAAAATTATCTTCTCAATGGTAGGGGTGAGTAAAGCATTCACTCCAAATAAAAATGTGTTGAAAGACATTTACCTGTCATTCTTTTATGGAGCGAAAATCGGTATTATTGGTCTGAATGGTTCCGGTAAGTCAACGTTAATGAAGATTATCGCAGGTTTAGAGAAATCCTATCAGGGAGAAGTGGTCTTCTCTCCGGGGTATTCCGTAGGTTATTTGGCGCAGGAACCCTATCTTGACAACACGAAGACAGTAAAAGAAGTAGTAATGGAAGGTGTGCAACCCATTGTTGACGCACTGACAGAATACGAAGAAATCAATCAAAAATTCGGTTTGCCGGAGTATTACGAAGACCAGGATAAAATGGATGCTCTTTTTACTCGTCAAGGCGAATTGCAAGATATTATTGATGCAACAGATGCATGGAATCTGGATAGTAAACTGGAACGTGCAATGGACGCACTTCGTTGTCCGCCTGAAAATCAGTCTGTGGCAAATCTTTCCGGAGGTGAACGTCGACGGGTAGCTCTTTGTCGTTTGCTGTTGCAGAAACCGGATGTGTTGTTGCTGGACGAGCCTACCAACCATTTGGATGCAGAATCTATCGATTGGTTGGAACAACATCTTCAACAATATGAAGGGACTGTTATTGCCGTAACCCACGACCGTTACTTCCTTGACCACGTTGCCGGCTGGATTCTCGAACTAGATCGTGGTGAAGGTATTCCATGGAAAGGAAACTACTCTTCCTGGCTGGAACAGAAGACGAAACGCATGGAAATGGAGGAAAAAACTGCGAGCAAACGTCGTAAGACGCTGGAGCGCGAGTTGGAATGGGTTCGTATGGCTCCGAAAGCTCGTCAGGCAAAAGGGAAAGCCCGCCTTAATTCATACGACAAGTTGTTGAATGAAGACGTGAAAGAGAAGGAGGAAAAACTGGAAATCTTTATTCCGAATGGTCCTCGTTTAGGTAATAGAGTTATCGAAGCTAAACATGTGGCTAAAGCATACGGTGATAAACTGCTGTTTGACGATTTGAATTTTGTGCTTCCCCCGAATGGCATTGTCGGCGTAATCGGTCCGAATGGTGCAGGAAAAACTACACTTTTCCGTTTGATTATGGGATTGGAAACCGTAGATAAGGGTGAATTTGAAGTAGGAGAGACTGTAAAAGTAGCCTATGTCGACCAGCAGCATAAAGACATTGACCCGAACAAGAGTGTTTATCAGGTAATTTCCGGTGGTAATGATTTGCTTCGTATGGGCGGACGTGATATTAATGCACGTGCTTATCTTTCTCGTTTCAATTTCTCCGGAGCCGATCAGGAAAAACTTTGTGGTGTGCTCTCCGGTGGTGAGAGAAATCGTTTGCACCTAGCAATGGCTTTGAAAGAAGAAGGTAACGTGTTGTTGCTCGATGAGCCTACCAATGATATCGACGTAAATACACTGCGTGCTTTGGAAGAAGGTCTGGAAGACTTTGCTGGTTGTGCAGTTGTCATTTCACACGACCGTTGGTTCCTCGATCGTATTTGTACACACATTCTGGCTTTTGAAGGAGACTCCAATGTGTTCTACTTTGAAGGTTCCTATTCGGAGTACGAAGAAAATAAATTGAAGCGTTTAGGGAATGAAGAACCGAAGCGTGTTCGTTATAGAAAGTTAATGACCGACTAGTGTAAAATAATAGATTGAAGCATTTCTAATGCTTTCTGTTTCAAAATAAAAGGCTCTGCAAGTTATGTAGAGCCTTTCTTGTTTTATAACGCAATAAAACGTTTATCTCTCTTAAAATTTTGTAGTATAATTGTAACGTAAGTCTAAATAATATTAATTATATTTGTGCACAGTTTTTAAAAGCAAACAATTAGTATAAACTAATCAATTACATTATGTTAAAAAGAACGCGGTCTTTTTTGGTGCTAGTAATGTTGCTAATGACAGTCACAATGAGTGCACAGGTTACCACAGCCACTATGAGTGGTAAAGTGACAGCACAAGATGAACCGATTATCGGAGCAACTATTGTTGCCATTCACGAGCCTTCAGGAACTCGGTATGGAACTGTGACTAATGTTAGTGGTCAATTTAATTTGCAAGGTATGCGTACTGGTGGACCATACAAGGTAGAAATTTCTTATGTCGGTTATCAGACAGCTATTTACAAAGGAATCAATCTTTTATTAGGAGAGAATTATGTTTTAAATGTTTCTTTAAAAGAGAGTTCTGAACTGTTGGACGAAGTGGTGGTGACTGCTTCTAAAGAAAGTAACATGAAGTCTGATAGGGCAGGTGCTATTATGAATGCTAATCGTGATATGATTAGTAACACCCCAACTATTTCCCGTAGTATTAGCGATATTATGCGTCTTTCTCCACAAGGTGCTGATGTTGGTAATGGTTTTGCAGTCGGTGGTGGTAATTATCGCCAATCATTTGTGACAGTTGACGGTGCTGCTTTCAACAATACATTCGGGTTGGGAGGTAATCTTCCGGCTAACGGCTCTCCAATTTCTTTGGATGCTTTGGAACAGGTTACAGTAGCTGTAACCCCGTTTGATGTTCGTCAGAGCGGTTTTACAGGAGGTGCAATTAATGCAGTAACTCGTTCGGGAGATAACCAATTTCGTGGAACTGCTTATATGTATTTTAATAATGAGAATCTAAAAGGAAGTAAAGTTGATGATTATGAACTTTTACGTTCCAAAGCTCAATATTATACTTATGGTGCAAGCTTCGGTGGTCCGATTATAAAAGATAAATTATTCTTCTTTGTAAATGGAGAATATGAAGATAATGTAACAGCGGGATCAAACTATCGTCCTCGTACTGCACTTGGAGAAAGCTATAGTGGTGGTAATATACATCGCCCTCTCCAAAGTGACATGGATGATATGCGTGGTTTCTTACTAAACAAATATAATTTTGATCCGGGAAAGTATAATGACTATTCAACGGATACCCCTGCTTATCGTGTTATGGCACGTGTTGACTGGAATGCTAATCAAAACAATAAAGTTAGTTTCCGTTTTACCAAGACACATACCAAAGATTCTAACTTCCCTACCAGTTCAGTCAGTCCATTATCTACATCAGCTCTTTATCCGGGAGGAACATCCACTGAAGTTATAGATGGTAAACCTGTTGGTACCATTGCTCCTGGACAGGGACGTACTTCTAAATATGCGCTTAGCTTTTCGAATTCCAACTATTATCAAGTGCGTGATTTTACTTCTGTTGCAGGTGAATGGAACTCTCGTATGGCTCAAGGAGCAATGAATAATATGCTACGTTTTGCATATTCTTATCAAGATGAGCCTCGTTCGTTTGATGGTCCTCTTTTCCCAACAGTTGATATTTTGCAGGATGGTGCTGTATATGCCAATTTTGGTGCAGACCTTTTTACTGCGGGCAATCTGCGTCAGACAAAAGTATTCACCATTACAGATGAGTTTAACTGGAACGTAGGTATTAATAAGTTCATGGCCGGTTTCCAATATGAGCATACAAAGGCTATTAATGGTTATATGCTGGGAGGTGCTGGTTACTATGTTTATTCAAGTTGGAGTGATTTTGTAAATGATGAGACTCCGAAGGCCTTTGCTATAACCCATTCAAATTCACCTGATATGTCTCAATTCCTTGCAGAATTGAAATTCCAACAATATTCTTTATATTTGCAAGATGAGGTTTCTGTTTCAGAAAACTTTAAAGTAACAGGTGGACTTCGTTTTGAACTACCGACTTACCCTTCTTTAAAGAATAATTATAATGAAGAATTTGCCAAATTAGATTTTGGAGGTCAGCATTATTCAACAGACCAACTTCCGGGTGCAAAAGTATCAGTATCTCCACGTGTTGGTTTTAATTGGGATATAACAGGAGATCGTAAGTATGTACTTCGTGGTGGTACAGGTTTGTTTGTTGGACGTATGCCTTTCGTTTGGTTGATTTCTGCTGTCGGAAATTCAGGCGTGGGACAAACTACCTATTATTATACGGATGCTGCTACTGCCCAATATAAACCTCATTTCCATGCAAATCGTGATGAGATTTTGAAGGACTTGTATGGTGGTCAGACGCATTCAAAAGTAGAGCTTCCTAAAGATCCGACAATTATTGATAAAGATTTGAAGATGCCTTCTACTTGGAAGACCTCATTAGCTCTTGATATGAGATTGCCGGGAGATGTTAACTTTACTTTGGAAGGAATTTATAGCCGTGATTATAATCCGGTTGTGATAACTAACCGCGGTTATGAATTGCAAGAGGCAAAATTGACTCTTTCTCCCAATGATGTTCGTGATACTTATAAGATATATAACAGCGGTCGGAATGTTTATCTTTTAGAGAACTGGAAAAAGGGTGCTTATTACTATTCTATTTCAGCGCAATTGCGTAAGAACTTTGATTTTGGTTTAGATTTATCATTTGCTTATACACATTCAAAATCTCGTTCATATAGTGATGGTATTGGTGACCAGGTAACTTCTGCCTATAAGACTAATACTTATTCGGTAAATGGTATCAATGAACATGAATTGGGTTATGGTACCTATGTAGCTCCTGATCGTATCTTGGCTACAATCGGTTATAAAAAGGAATATGGAAAGCATTTTGCTACTAGCGTTTCTTTGTTGTATGAAGGAATGCAGATGGGATATTCCGGGTCATGGGGATATAGCCGCTACTCGTATACTTTCTCTAGTAATGTTGTTGGTGATGCAGGCGCTAATAGTTTATTGTATATTCCTGCAACACGTGAAGAATTGGATAGCTGGAAGTTTAGTGATGCTGCTTCTTATCCGGCTAAGGAGCAAAGAGATGATTTCTGGAATTATATTAACCAAGATAAATACCTGAAGAATCGCAAAGGTAAGTATGCCGAGAGAGGTGGAGCTGTTATGCCATGGCATCATCAAGTTGATTTTAAATTGAATCAAGATTTCTATTTGAATGTTGGTGGAAAGCGTAACTTGCTGCAAGTAGGAGTTGATATTAAAAACCTTCCTAACTTATTGAACAACAGTTGGGGACTTTATAAGCAGGTAATCAATTCGAGCTTGTTGCAATATAAAAACGGAGAATTTACTATGAATAAGAATGCAGGTGAGACATTGACAAGCACTTATCGTGATTTCCAAAGTTTTAAATCTACTTATTCAGTACAGTTTAGTGTACGTTATATTTTCAATTAAGACAATATAGTATAACTGAAAATTAAAAGCAACTAATTCATAACGATTTAGTTGCTTTTTTGTTTTTATTGCTGAATATCCAGTTGAGTCCCATTACAAAGAACACCTTTTATAGCTTCATCCTCATCACCACCGGATTATGATCACTATATTCCCAGTCCGGTGAGAAATAATCCAAACCTTTCAGTTCGGGCGAGTGAAGAATATAGTCAATTCTCAACAGGTGCTTAAAATATTTGAAAGTATACATATATCCGTGTCCGCCGGTCTGAAAGCCGTCTAGCAATTTATCACCTTTCACGGTGTGGTAAACGTAAGAAGAAGGGAGTGAGTTGAAGTCACCGCAGACAAGAGTAGGATAGGGGGAGGCAGACACCAGTTGATTGATAAGATTAGCTTGTACTGCACGTTTCCGGAAGTTCTCATGCAGGCCGTCGGCGAGCGTAAGGGCGGCACGTTTGGCTCTTTGAGAGTTGTCTTGGCGAAGTTCTTTTTCCAGTTTGCGCTTATTGCGGCTCACTTCCGTAGTTTGCAGGTGATTATTAAACAGACGGATCATACGACCGTTGACTTCAATATCACACCAGAGACTACAATTACCGGAGTTGGGATAAATAATCAGATGCTCCTTTTTGATAGAATAACGGCTGAAAACAGCAAGTTGTAAAAGATGTTGTCTTTCGGGAGAAGAAGGAATATAATGATAAGGCCAGTCAGACAACGCAGTACATAGACTGTCGACGCCAAACTCATCATCAATACCGAACTCTTGAAAACAGAGAATGTCCGCTTTCAGATTTCTCATCTGTGCAGCGATCTCCTTACATGAATACCCGGTGTGTTCGCGGTTGAATCCGTCAACGTTGTAAGTGGCTACGGTCAACACTCCGGGAGTATATGCGTTAACTTTGACTGTCGGTTTGGAAGCCGGATCGAGAAGCGGGAATTGGAGAACACAGTTGATGTAACCCCAATTACTGAATATGGCAATTAGCGGAATGAAAACCCAGCATCGCCAACGAATCGTCCAATAAACAGCAGACGCCAGATTGACCAACAAAAGTATCGGTAGTCCCAAACCGATAAAAGGCATAAACTTGAAACTGTCCGGTGAAGCAGTACCGCTAAATGCTCCTGCTATTGTGACACCCGCCAGGATACACGATAAAAGAATAGAGATGTAGTAAAATAGTCTATAAAAGGCTTTCATCTTTTCTTGGTTATGTTTATATCACTCTTGTATTTTATTATTTAATTCTGGAGACAGCCATTTATTGAGCATTTTTTTCAATTCCGACTGCACGATCGGCTTGGATATGAAATCACTACATCCCGCTTCTTTGGCAGCTTTCTGGTCTTGCGGATAAGCGTATGCACTTTGAACAACAATAGGAACGGTGGCAGACAGTTCGCGAATGATTTTCGTAGCTTCCAGTCCGTCCAGATTCGGCATTTTGATATCCATTAAGATGAGGTCAGGTTTCACTTCATCATACATTATGACGGCTTCCATACCGTCGTGTGCATGAACCAACCGATAATTCTTGCCAAGGATAGCATTCAGCAAATCATAGTTACTGTCCGTGTCTTCGGCAATCAAGATGCAGGCTTGTTTCTCAGGAATTTGTTCCTGTGGTGTTTCATTGGAGGGTTGTTCAGTCAGGTCAGAAGGTTGAGAAGACTGCGAAAGTTGTGAGGACTGCGAAGACAGTGAAGATTGCATACCTTCTGTTGTGTCCGCAGCCTTCTTTATAATATTATAAGGCAACGTAAAATTAAACGTCGTTCCTACTCCAAATTCAGAGTTGACAGTAATCTTTCCACCCAGTCGTTCAACGATCGACTTACAGATAGACAATCCCAATCCCGTGCCCTGCGCATGATTATTCAGCTTGGCAAAACGTTCGAACACACGTCCCACCTTTTCCGGTTCGATGCCTGTGCCCGTGTCGGTCACATGAAAAACGATTTGGTCGCCGACCCGTTTGTATCCATAACTAATGCTCCCTTCTTTCGTGAATTTGGCGGCATTGCCAATCAAATTAGAAATCACCTGGAACACCCGATTCTTGTCCGTTTCAATCATCAGACTTTCGTCCGAAGGCTCGTGAACGAGGCTCACGCCTACCGGCATACGGAAAATATGAGCGTCGTGCACTTCCCTGCATAAGTTGTGCAGGCTTGTAGGTCCTATGGTAAATTCGATAATTCCCGATTCAATTTTCGAAAGATCAAGAATCTCGTTGATAAGCTCCAGCAGGCGACCATTATTGGACTCAACGATACCATAATACGTCTTTCTTTCCTCCTCATCATTACTTTCGGCGATAAGTTGCGAGAAGCCGACAATGGCGTTCAAAGGAGTACGAATCTCGTGACTCATGTTGGCGAGGAAAGCCGATTTTAGCTTGTCGGACATTTCCGCTTTCTCTTTTGACGATTGAAGTTCACGTTTGATCATCTCCAGTTCCGTGATATCCCATTCGATGCTGACGATGATAGGAGAGGACAATTCATCCCCGTCCACCCGGATTTTCCGTTTGTCGAGGATAATCCGGTTACCGTTTTTATCCCTCCCTTCGGTCGTCCAATGCAATCCCTTTCCGGTGGTTGCCACTTGTATATCCTCCTGTCTCTTTTTATCGGCCACTATGGGCGGATAATAGTCAAAGTCATTCTTTCCGAACGACTCACCGACGCAGAGATCACGGTTGTACGACTCACGGTTACGGTAGAGATACCGGAAATCATTATTGATCTCCTTCACCACAATTCCCGCAGGCAGATTATTGATAGTAGTATCCATAATCAAGTTGAGTCGCTTGATTTGCGCCTCATACCGGATTCGTTCGGAAATATCATGTGCAAACGACCAGTAACTTTCTTCTCCGGAATCATTGGTCACATTATACATTGTGCCTTCGTATGCCAGAATATCCCTGTTGATTTTCGAAGGATGATGAGCGATAAAATTGCTGCTTCCGCCGTGCATGATGTCCTTACAACGTTCGTTCCACGCTTTCTGCGTAGGCATATCTGCGGCAATATCATAAATTTTCAGTTTACAGATATCCACATTCTCGCAAATCCCGTGATTGTGGAGAAAACGCCGGTTGGCAAAGATGATCGTACCGTCCTCTCTGGCGGCAAAGATACTCTCCTTGGCGTTGTTGATAGCGTGCGTCAGCGTATTGATATCGTTTCTGCGGCGCTGGATATCGGTGATATTCTGGATATATCCCTCGATCGTAAGGCTGCCGTCCGGGAGTTCCTCACGCAGATAAGCCTGGATACGCATATAATATATCTCTCCGTTCACCTGTACGCGGTAGCTGATACTGTCCGTATTGAACCTCTCCAGATTTCTAAGTTTCCAGTTGATAAACGTCTGCCGGTCTTCTTCAACGATATACTCCCTGTATTTCTCGAAAGAAATGCTTCGTACCGTTTCTTCACACAACACGCCGGTATGTCCCAGATAATGAAAAACGTTTTCATTCGTATTGTACACCCACTGACCGATTTGCGCCACTTTCTGGATCTCCCGCAGCGTTCGGTTCGTTTGTTCCAGTTGGCGTTTCACGTTGCTTCTTTGGGTGATGTCGCGATACTGGCAGAGCACCATGTCATCATAAGGATGCATGATGCATTTAAAATAATAAACATCTTCCTTTAGTACCAGTTTGAAGTTTTTACTGACGCTCTTTTTCCCTTCAAGTACCGATTGGAAGACAGGAACAACCCTTTCCCGCGTATATTCGGGCAGGAGTTCAAATATGTTTTTTCCTAGAAGTATCTCATCCTGTAAGAACCATAGGTCACAATGAGGATCAATGTCTATGCAAACACCATTCTTGTCGACCAACAACATTGTATCGGCTGTCAGTTTCAATATCCTTTGCGCGTTATTTGTATCATGTAATGTTCTGTTCATGTCCATTCGATTAGATGATTAAGACTATTGCATCTTACAAAGATAACAAAAGATTTGATTATTTGTTTTTATTTTTCTGCCCGCTTCGCTTTTTCCCAAGTCCCGCTCCCTCTTTTCTTCTTCAGATAGCGGATTCCTCTCAAGACATTTATATTCATAAAGAGGAAGTAATAGGGGATAAACAGCAATTTATTCTTTATCTGTCTGGTAGACAGATAATATCCCCAGTATCCCAGTCCGTAGAAAAACACCTGTAACACGAGCAGGACGCCGTAGAACACAGGCGAGCCGCCCGTCAGTAAAATCGCAACATTCAGCGGGAGAAGTGCGAACAATAGAAAAGGCGTGACAGACCACCTCAACACCCGGTGCGACGTGTACTGAAAACTAAGTACCCCGTAGCGGAAAGGGTTCAGCAATGGGCGAAGCCTACGGATTGACTGCAATCCTCCGGCAGCGATACGCACCTTCCGTTTTTCCTCCTCGCGCATATCGGCCGAACCGCTTTCAATGGCGTAAGCATTCGTACAATAAGCAATGATATACCCCTTCATCGTGATACGCAGTGAAAGGATGAAATCATCAAGCAACGTGTCCGGCTCCATTGTCTCAAACAATTCCCGCCGCACGGCAAACAGCTCTCCCGCAGCTCCCACCGCCGAATACAACCGTGCATCAAGCGCCTTCAACGTTGATTCATATTTCCAGTAAATACCTTCGCCACCGGCTGCCGCCCCGTCCTTCGCTTGCACGGCAATCCGTTTTTCACCTGCCACGCAGCCCACTTTCGGATTCCGGAAAGCAAGCACAATCTCCCGGATTGCCTCCCGGTTCACCATTGTGTTCGCATCCGTAAAGACCACCAACGGGGTGTCAACCAGTGTCATGCCGCGTGTCATGGCAGCCGTCTTGCCTTGCCGTAGCGGTTGGAAGTGCACCGTTGCCTTTCCTGCCCAACGAGTTTGCAAACGCTCGTTCGTTCCGTCATCACTGCCGTCCGTCACCCAAACAATGCGCAACTTATCCGCCGGATAATCCAGTTCCAGGCTATTCTCCATTTTCTCGTCCACCACATCTTCCTCGTTGAAAGCAGTGATGAACAGTGTCACTTCCGGCAATTCATCGTTCGATGCAGGTAATGGGTATTTCACCGGTTTCACGAAAAGCTCTTTCAGTTTGACGAGAATATAGAGCACGATTCCGTAGCCCAGATACGTGTAGAACACGACGAACAGGGCAAACCAGAAAATAACTTCGAGACAAAGAGTAAGACTTCCGTTCATAACTATATTATTATTTGTTTTTCGTATCGTTTATATTCGCCTTTTGCCAACCGTTTATTTGATTCGTTTTTTCAGTTCCTCCTTCTTTTCCGGGGTTTTACTAATTCACTTTACCACTTAAAATTAGAAGAAGAGCCATAGAGACAGTATATTACTTATTTTCTTCTTTAAGCCTCATATATTCTTCCAAACTGATTGGAGTATGTCCATGAATCTTATATTTAACCTTGTTTTTTATGATATAAAAGAAAGCATTCCATATCTTTTGTATCTCTTTTATTGCACTTCTGCGTGGATACATCTGTTCTACCATTTGTCTGCTCCACGGTTGGGTGAAGAAAGCAGTATACTTCTCATTGGTCGGGTTAATAATAAATTCTATATTATCTTTCCATTCACACCGGTTCAGCATCAAGTCTCCTTCGGTGAGCCATAACAATTTATAGGTCAGCGATTGATAAGGAAGATAATTGAGAAATAATTCACCATAATTATTTTCATAGTTTCCCGGCATTCTCGACTTCTCAAAAAGAATCAGTTTGTTGTCCAGGTGGAGAATAATCCATTTATGTGATTTCTTGGGGAAAAGAAATTCTCCCAGCAGACTGGGCGTTTCCATATACCCCCTTTTGGCAACTCTGCATTGTTCGCGGATAAACTCGGCAGGATTTTCCGCGTGCTCAAGTACCTGGTTACAAATAACATAATCAAATTCTTTATCTTTAAAGGGGAGAGCTTCTCCATTCGCATTAATAAACTGCTGATGTGGATAAATCTTCAGATTCCCGCATCTATGGTAGTTAGAGTCTACAAATAAGTCCACAAGCACGTTTGAACGAAACGTAGGGCTGTGTCCCGGCCCCACTTCCAACACCTTGTCTTTCTTGCCTATTTTCAGGTTATCTCTATCGTAAGGAGTACGCGTTATCATAATAGCATTTGTTTTATTTGTTTTTTATCAGATTATTATCTTCGTCTTTATATTCATTTTTCCTGGTAAACATACTGCCTGCTCCTTTGAACGCTTTGACTAGTCTCGTTTTGAAACTATTAAAGAGCGAACCGTCGTTATTTAGAGTGCCATATCCTGTCATGACCCTGGCTTTTCCGGAATGGATAAAGACCAATTTTCCATAAGGCTTCATTGCCAAAGCCAGTGACCCGTCCTCGCCCCGGATAATATCTGTCCGGAAACCGAATTTTCTGCCCAGCTCGGTGTTAAACCCGAATGTCATTCCCCGTACACAAAGTTCCGGACGCTGTATCGACTGAATACGCAAATGAAGATCCCTCAATGCTTCGTACCACCACAGTCCCGTGGCGGAATGGCGTTCATCGGGAATAAAACTCCACAGGCTGAACGTGCAAGCCACTCCCGGCTTCATCAGTTGCTTTACGTGCGTCTTTATATAGCGGGAAGGATATATCGTATCAGTATCGATGCAGATATGATACTTTCCTTTAGCCTGATTAAGTCCGCATTGGCGGGCGTGTCCGGGGCCCTTCTTGGTTTCATTGAAATAAGTCACTCCCAGCTGTTGCATCACCGCTTCCGTGCGGTCTGTGGAGTTGTTGTTGACCGCTAAGATTTCTATCGGGAAATCACATTCATTGTCGCAAAGCGACCACAAACAACTCAACAAACGCGTTTCCTCGTTATGGCAAATGAGAACAACCGAAGCCAGCGGTTGCTTGTTTTCGGATAACTTCCGCAACTTTTTCTTCACAAAACCGACCACCTCCGGCGGTGCCGAAGCAAATGGCTGCTCGTAAACCTGCAAATATTTCGAATACCATTTCATAATCAATTCTTTAAAGTGAGGCTTTCAAACAACTGTTTCCATTGTTCGGCAATCTGCTCTATCTTGAAACGTTCCACGTCAATTCGGGCTTGTTGTCCCATTTTCCGGCGTATTTCGTCATTCTCTATCAAGTAACATATCTTTTCTGCCAGCATTTCTATATTTCCGTTTTCTACCAGCAAGCCATTCTTACCGTCGTCAATAATGTCGCGTGGCCCGCACGGGCAAGTGAAAGAAACAGGGGGAACACCGCACGACATCGCTTCGGTAATGACCATTCCGAATCCCTCATAGCGCGAGGAAAGCACAAAGATAGAACTCCGGCAATAGTTCCGGATAATGTCGGGTGTTTGCTCCTCAAGATAAAGCGTATCCAAGTGATATTTGTCTTTTAGGGCAAGAAAATCGCTCCTGTCTCCTCCGCCATATATTCTTAAATTCCAATCAGGATGCTTTTGGGCTACGATTCTCCATGTTTCTATTAATAAGTCGAATCCTTTTTGGTACGCATATCTCCCTACTGCAATAACCTCCTTAGCCGTGCAGTCCGACGTTTGCTCCGGATAGAAAGGCAACGGGTTGTAGATGACGGTGGTATTATCCAGATAAGATGAGAAATTCTTCCGGTCCTCTTCCGTCAGGATAATAAACTTAGACAATTGTTTTACTTGCCGATCCAACTGCTTCATCCAAAGTCTGGAAAGTCTGCTTTTGATGAATCCGGTATTTTTGGCTTCTGCAAGATCTCTGAAATTCGACTTGTTGACATGGATTTCTCCTATTTTCACGCTGCCGTCGTGGATAGAGTTTATAAAGTTAATTTCCCTTCTGAGCATGGATACGGTGATGTCCGGCCGTATTTCAAACAAACACTTCGTGAGGCGTTTTTTGTATAAACGCTGTTTGCAGGCATAGATGAATAACTTCTTGTACAGAGGTTTGTTCCATAGCTCGTTGAAATTAATATCCAGATGAATCAAATGTACTTTAGGCGATAAGGCGTAAAAAGGTTCCAGCCCTTTGCCGTCTGTCAGGATGATGTATATGTCATATCCTAGTTTCTCGGCAAAATAGTTGGCTTTTATGGTAAGTACCCGTTCCATTCCCCCCGGTATATAAAGCGAAGGAAGGCAATAGACTATTTTAATTTTTTTATTCATCAACCATTGTTTGTTATTTATTGGGGAATACTATTCTAGTGATCCGAATCCGGCTTCTTTGATAACTTTCTGCATTTGCGCCTTCCATGATAGCGGATAGACGGATTCTCTGATCTCAAGCGGCGTCATGGTCAGCGCACGTTGAAATTCGACCAGTCCCATGATGTCAACCGGTGATTCGTCTGCGGGGGCTTTCCATACATACGGTGCGGAGTCGAAATCATCATCATTTTCCGAATAGGTGAACGCTAATCCACGTGCGGCATATTCGCGGTTTTTCAGCGTTTTAATATGAGCTATGCCACTCCGGTGACGCCCTAAACTGCCAATGGCAAAATCTGCTTTTTCAAATTGTGCGTCCAGTTCTTCGCTGTGGAGAGGTCCGTGCAGAATCACGTAAGGCTCCAGATGATTGTCGCGGATGACGGGCAGGATTTCTCCCTGTTCGCGTTCGCCGGTCAGAGGTCCTACGATGTGAAAATAGACTTTGTAATCCGGATTTGTCCGGTAGTATTCGGCCAGTCCGTTAACCAGTCGGTCGAACCCATGCCAGTAGTGCACTTCTGCCACGCCGATTAAGTGCAGTTCATGTGAAGTGTTGTTCCGGTTCTGCTTCAGCGGGATAGCGTCAAAATCTATTCCGTTGGAGATGCGTATCGTTTTCCCTCCGAAGATCCTGCCGGCATTAGAGAAAGTGACGATACCGTCCAGGATCTTGGCCAACGAATGGCGGAAGTAACGGTCGACGGCCAGACTGAGTTTCATAGAACGGGTGATGTATTCCTGGTCATACGGGTAGGTCGGTATTTCCATGACAACCTTTGCGCCGATACTTTTCAGATGTTTCACCAGCCGCAGCGTGAAAGGGTTGGCGTTGTGGGCCGACCGGATGTAGACAAATTCTATTTTTTCGCGGCGTGCATATTTGATAATGGGGGCGTAGTAGATGCGTTTCCACACTTTCGCTGTGGTTCCTGTCCCGAAATCGGCAATGACTTCGTTGTCTATCATCAAACGGCGTTCGCAATGAGGGGTGATGTCATAATAACACAAGCGGGCATCCACTCCACATTCTTTGAGAGCTTTTACCTGATAATGTATTTTCTTACTAATTCCATTTGCTTTATCGAAGCCATGGAAGATAAGGAACAAGGCTTTCATTCGTTTTTAAAGTCTCTGTATATTGTTTATTCTGTCTTTTTATTTCCCTTTTCTCGTCATGTCGCGCACTTTTCCGATAATGTCAAATTCGTGCGTAGCCTGTATATATCCTCCAAAGATAATAAAACTAATAATACCTTTAGCAATAATTGTCACAAAAATATTCATTCCCTCCATTGCGTACTGCACGGGAATGAGGGCCAACACCATTAATCCGCTTACAGCAAGCGGAGAAATAAGCTGACGTACGAACGGCCGGAGGTTCCGCCGGAAAGTCACCCGGTACATCTGCCAATAACATTGCACGAAGTTGATAGTGAACGTCGTTACGATACAACCCGCTATTGCTGTAAGTGTGCCGAAGTAGAAAATTCCGAGCACTATTCCCGCCACATTGAGAGTAGACGAGAACAGGCCGCAGATGAAAAGGCTCCGTGTGTCACCTGCTGCCTGAAAGATAGAACCCGATGAGGACAATATGATCTGAATTCCTACCGAAAGCGCCAGTATCCGGAATACAGCTACGGAGGGTAACCACTGATTACCGAAAATAATGAGTGTCACTTCTTCCGCAGTGAAAAAGAGCAACACGCTGAGCGGCAGTCCGATGAAGGCGAGGAAGCGGATGATCCGTTCGTAGGACGTTGCCAGTTTCATCTTGTCATCCTGAAAATCACTGAAGATAGGGTGCATCACCGGAGTGACCACTTGTGTGATATTCTGCAAGGGAAGCATCATGAGGCGGTAGGATTTCTCGTAATATCCGAGGTCGGACATTCCCATATGTTTGCCGATCAGCAGTTTGTCTAAATTCCTGCTGAAATAACAGATGACATTGAATAGAAACTGGTAGACGGAATAAGAGAAGATCTTCCGAATGGATGATAGCCCTAACGTCATGCGTAGATGTTGGGGATAGCGGTGGAATGAGATAATATAAATCAATATGCTCGACACGATCGGGGTGATGAGTAAAGCATACAGTCCCGCTCCGCTCAATGCGGCAATGACAGCTCCGGTGCCGGCGGTGATTTGAATGACAAAGCTGCGGATAGCAATGAATTTGAACTCCTTGTTTTTGTAAAACAAGGCTCCCGGCACGATATTGACCGATGCAAAGAACAGGTTGATAGATAACAACTGGCAAAGAGTGCGTAATATAGGGCTGTCGTAATAGGCGGAAATGGGCCTTGAGGCTATAAAAAAGAGCAGAGCGACCGCTATGCCTGTCCAAAACGTGAACGAGTAGATGTTGGTCAGGTCGTCTTGGGTGAGAGCCTTGTTCTGTATAATGGCGGGAGACAGTCCCATATCTGTGAAAATGGCGAAAAAAGAAATGATGACCGTAGCAATGGCCACTATTCCGAAATCATCCGGCGAAAGCAGTCGTGCCAGAATACCGGCCACAACCAGTGAGATAATGATTCCGCTGTATTTGGCTATGGCTGTATAGAATACTCCCGAAAAAAGTTGCTGTTTAATATTGTTCGTCACTTTGTTTTTTCTTTAATTAGGTACTCCAGATAACTTTCCCACTGTTTGATAATGGCGGGCAGTTTTATTGATTCGGCTATCTCTAATGATACTTTTCCCATTTGGATTAACCGTTCCGAGGGAAGTTCCGTTATTTTAGTCATGGCTTCCGCCAGTTCTTCTATGTTTCCGTTTGAAAACATGAAGTGGTTGTCTTTCTCCTTGAGGAGTTCTTTTACAAAGGGAAGGTCGGAGGCTATGACAGGGAGGCTGTGGCTCATGGCTTCTGCCAGGACGAGCCCGAATCCTTCCCACCGTGAACTCAGTATATATACGCTTGCCGAGGCGTAATGTTTTTGTATTTGTCGGGTGAAGGGAGAAATTGTTACCCTGTTTTCCAGCTTGTGGCGGGCTATTTGTTTCAGTAATGCAGGTTTCTCAGGGCCTTCACCGACAATTTCCAGTGTCCATTCCTTGTTGTCACGTGCAAAGATAGCAAACGCTTCAATAAGGATGTCAAAACCTTTTGTCAGATGTGACATCCTTCCTACCGAGAGGAAACGTTTGTATGCCGGACTTCCTTCTCCCTCCGGTGTCAACGAAAGGGGGTTGTATATGGCGATAGGAAAGAGGTTCAGCTCTCGTTCGTACAGTCCGCGGTCGTAATTGGTGAGCACGATGATTCCGTCCAGTTTCGTCATTTCATGTCGGAACTGATTTTTCTGCTCATATAGATAGAACCCCGGAGTGTTAAAGAAAGCGTTAAAAGAGGTGTGCATCCAGCCTACTACCCGGCGGGCTTTCAGCCGGTGGCGGATACTGGCCAGTTGGAGTGACAGAAAAGCGTGCACTCCAACGATTATGTCGTAGTTCTCATTGTTTAATTCACCGATGAGAACTTTCCGTTGTGTGTGTGGGAATGAGCTATATCCATACCATTGTGAGGTGATAGGGATTTGTGGTATGATTCTTTTTTTGTATAAATAACTGTATGTTTTGCAGGGCAAATATTCCCATTTTCCGATAGGGGGGAGGCTGATGTAGCGGAAACGAATATTCCTTTGTCCCAGTTCATACATATTGAGATCTTCTTGTTCCGGTTTGTCCAGGGTCAGTATCGTCACTTCGTGTTTGGCAGAGATTGCTCCGGCTATCACTGCCAAAATACGCTGTACTCCTCCAACACTGAATACAGAGTCACAATAGAAGCATATCTTTATCATTTGGATTTTTTTATTCTTTACTGTTAATAGTGGGCTCAACTCTTTGTCTCAATCAGTTGAATTGATGCCTGTCTGCCAATTCTTCGTAGAGTTCGGCGTATTGTTTCCCAACTTTGTTTATACCCATGTTTCCTATCGCATACGCGTAGTTCGCTTCCCCTTTTCCCCGGGCAGACAGATGTCGTGCCTCTTTCAGTGCTCGGATTATGTCCTGTTTTTTATCGGAACGGAAAACCGGATTACCCGTATTTCTCAATAATTCGCCGATATTCCCGGAATCCGGCCCGATAACGACTTTATGAAAGAGGAAGGCAAGCGGGATATTGGCTGAGTTGAGTTGTCCTTTTCGTTGAATGAATATGACATTTGAAGCGGCCATGTAGTAAGGCAGGTCGCAATTGTCGATTAGTTCGTCATTGGCACCGGCGCGTAGCTTCATCACGCGGTTGAGCAAGGACATGAGCAGGTAGTATCCGGTTTTTGAGGCCCACCGCTTGAGGAAATTTCCGCCGTAATGGTTGTGCCGTGAGAAAGGGTAGAGGCGGGGGGCTAACAGTAACTTTTGTTTTTCGTTCCACGAACGGAAGGCTTCCAACACCATACGTGTCTCTTCGCAGTTTCGGAATTCCCCGAAAGCAGTGACGATAAATGCTTCTTGTGGAAGTTGCAGGTATTGCCGTGCACGCTCTACGCTGATGTCCTCTTGGTAAGTATACTGATAGATGTGATGCAGGATGACGGCATTCCGGCTGTCGGGATGTTTGCCGACGAACTCCTCCAGACTGAAACGCCCCATGTGCACCACAACGTCACTTTGCGATTCGATGATGTCGTATGCCCGGCCGATAACTTCGTTGGCGTAATGGGGACGCACATTGTGGCGGGTATAGACAAAATGTGTCCCTCGCGAACGGAAGAACGCGATTCGTTCTTCCAGCCGGCGGACGATGCCGGGGTCGTCGCACATCCGGCCCACCACTTCTTCGGGCCATTGGAAATGGATGATGTCATAGGTCTTGTCCGACTCCCAGAATTCCTTTGTGGAACATCGCACGTCAACACCTGTCATTCGGATAGCATCACACAATACAGGTACGAACAGATTGCCCGCATCTCCGTTTTCTCTAAAGACGATGAGCGCTGTTATCGACGAACCGCTTGTATCTTCACTGTCATTCATGTTTTTCTCTTTTGATATTGATTCGCTTTGCTGTGCTACAAAGGTATGAAAAGATATGATAACTCTCTCTTTTTTCATGCCAAAATTGCTATGAAACGGACAATAAAAAAATGCTGAACGGTTCTGTTTCTTCTATCAGCTTGATAATTTCTTTCGTAAGAGGGATTTTTTTCTCTTTTATATATTGTCCAAAGAAGACACAGACTTGTGTGTATTTGAGGGCACTGATGATACAGGGATTCGGTTGGAACCAACGGTGGAAAGTAGATGTGTCGATATTAAGATGTACACATAAGTCCATGACGGTCAAATGGCACGTCTCAAGTAATTTCTTTATTAACAAAATTTTTTTGTTATAAATCTGATTTACTATTTTGTTCTCTTCTTGCTCCGTTAGCGTGTAGTTACGTTTTTGTTTCATTGTCTGTATAAATAATTAGAATTAATGGTGCAAAGTTCTGATAAAAAAAGATATGTTGTGTTGCGTTTATGCGACATACGGAATAAAAAAAAATATTCACCTTTGCCTCCGTTTCTGTTAGAAGCTGAAATATAGGTAAATAACTACGATAATGAAGAAAGATCAGTATTTTAATTTGGAGGTAAATTTGTTGAATGACGACAATATTGCCGGTATGATGTTGGAGTTGGGAGCGGCAAACGCTCTCGGAGTTTATGTGATGTTGCTGTTGCATTTGCGCACGAAGGACAATTACGAAGCGTCATGCAGACCGCTGCCGTTGAAGGCCTTGGCCAAACGCTATGATGTGGATGTGGATTTGATAGGGAGGATACTCCGCGAGTTCGATCTTTTTGAGGTGGATGAGGAACGCCAAATGTTTCGCGCTCCTTATCTGGACAGGGTGATGAAAACATTGGAGGAAAAATGGCGGATAAATGCCGAAAACGGCAAAAAAGGCGGTCGTCCGAGAAAGACTAAAAAACGCGCTGAAACGCCCGCCGGCAAAGGCGGAAAACCGAATGAAACCCAAGAGAAGAGAGGAGAAGAGAACAAGAGTATTGTTCCTGTTGTGAACAACAGCAGCAATACAGCGGGCGAGGTGCCGGGAGATGCTGCTGTTGCTGCTGCTACGAGTGGGAAGGTGGCTGCTGAGGGTAAGAAAGTGGCTGCTGAGAGGTACAAGGCATCTGTTGAAGGTCGAAAAGCGGTTGCTGCGAGTAAAAAGGCTGTTGGCGGGATGAAGATTGTTTCGGTGGACGAAGCCGGAGAGATTCCGTTGCAGCGAGTACTTCCGTGGGAGAAGTTGGTGGATCAGCTTGCCGCTTCCCGGTCGTACATGGAGTTGGCAGGTCAGCACTCGGGACTGGGGAAGCTGTTTCTCGAGCATCAGCAGCAGGTTATCGAACTTTTCAAACAGCATATTCTGCTCTACGGAAAAGGAGGTGAATTGCTGTTTCTTGAGGATGTCCGACGTTATTTTTCCAACTATGTCGCACCGGGGTCTACTACCTGCCGGATGTTGCGTGAAACGTTATTGTCGGTACTTCAGAAGGCGGGAAGCACAGCCGACAATCGTTTTGAAACTCTTTCAAACGGTCGGAGGATGTACCTGGGACACCTTATCCCGGACGATGCACCGCTGCGTCCGGATGCAGCCGCAGTGTGGGACGATGTGCGGAAGAAGTGGGGACATTAACCCCGGCTGTCAACGGACGTGAGGAGGGAGATCACACCTGTTTAACTCACGCTTTGCACTGGCTTTGCCCACGTTGCACATTGGCTTTGCCTACGCTTCGCGATAGCTTCGCCCACGCTTCGTGATAGCTCCGCGATAGTCCTCCGCTCACACTTTGCATCGTCCTCCGTCCCTACCTCTTTTGGATGCTTGCCTCCTAGTCGATAGTATTCCCATTCCCCTCCTTCGGGGAAGGAGGGGTGGCTGAAAGCCGGGGTGGTAGGTGGATACACAATGCTGATAATAACCGACTTATGCATTCACCTACCACCTCCCCCTACGGG